>Ga0114980_10000256_pt1 | contig 37669 bp, 28 predicted proteins | sample S_140806_EF_Meta_FD_87018 | JGI IMG/M metagenome (GOLD analysis project Ga0114980, IMG submission 87018) | Freshwater microbial communities from Lake Simoncouche, Canada to study carbon cycling - S_140806_EF_MetaG | ecosystem: Environmental > Aquatic > Freshwater > Lake | place: Lake...
ACGGACCAACACCACCACTCGGATTTAGATTGACTTGTCCAGAACACACTCCGCAATCTGTGTTAGTTATGGTTTGATTAAGAATAATCTGCTGAGGCGAATTGATATGGACACTATCTGTGAGTATACATCCAGCGGAGTCTGCAATTTGCACAAAGTAGATTCCTGCGCTTAGTCCATTAACTGACGCGGTAGTTTGCCCTCCAGGAATCCATAAGTACGAATAGGGTAGTATTCCTCCAGTTGGTGATGCAGTTGCACTGCCGTCGTTGGCGCCGAAACATGTGGCATCAGTTGAAGTGAGACCCGAAGCAGTTGGACCTCCGCTCGCCGTCATTCCTAATGTGAAAGTAGTACTGCATCCTGTCGCATCTGTCACAACAACGGAATACACTCCCGCGCACAAATTGCTTACTGATGAAGATGTAGAGCCATCACTCCATAAGTAGGAGTATGGAGAAACTCCACCACTCGCATTAACTGTAATTACTCCATTGCATTGATTGCATGATGTTGGAGTAATGATTGGAGTAATGATTATTGGTGTTGGTTCTACAATGGTTACTGTTGTTGTGGATCCACATCCCGACGCGTCGCTTATGACTACTGAATAGTTTCCTGCACATAGTCCAGAAGCAGTTGCGGTGTTCTGACCAAGTGGATCATTCCACTGGTAAGTGAACGGTGCCGTGCCCGATGAAACGTTGATACTAGCCCATCCATCGCATGCGGCATTGCAGGTAGGTCCAGAAGAAATTGCAGAAGCGGTAAGCGTATTCCATGCACTAACGGTGATTGTATCATTCTGTACACATCCTGCAGCATCTGTAATTGTGATCGTATATGTGCCTATACATTGCCCGGAAATGCTCTGTGTGGTTTGTCCACCCGGAGACCAGAGATACGTGTATGGACCTGTTCCTCCACTTGGGTTTGCTGTGGCGCTTCCATCGCAAATACTATTGCACGAAGCGTTAGATACAAAGACATTTCCTAAAATAGGTGCAGGAGCATTGATTGTTACAGGAGAGAAACGGATACATGTATTGGAATCTGTAACCTGCAGGAAGTAACTGCCAGCACACATGCCAGTCAAACTATTTACTGTTTGTCCGCCTGGATTCCACACATACGTGTAAGGTGATGTTCCTCCGATAGGAATTACAGTTGCTGCACCGTCGCATGAAGATGGGCACGTGGTGGAAGTGGTAGTAACAGTTTCTCCAGTAGGTCCTCCACTGTTGTTCATGGCAACTACGAATGTGTCGAGGCAACCTAAGGCATCAACAACTGTTACAGTGTAAAGTCCTGCACAAACATTGATCTGGTTTGCTTGCGGAGGTAGACCTCCTGTCCAGCTATATGTGTAAGGACCGCTGCCTCCGCTTGGAGTTACTAACATTGTTCCATTACACACTCCACAGTTCGCTGGAGCGCTGGCTACTGCAAGGGTAAAGTTTGCTGCAGGCATAACAGTAACAACCTGTACATCCGTACAGCTATTTGCATCGCGCACAGTAACTGTGTATGTTCCTGCTGTGAGACCAGATATTGTAGAAGTTGTCTGGCCACTTGGTGCCCATAAATATTGATAAGGTCCAGTGCCGCCAATTGGTGTTGCTGTTGCTGTTCCATCACTTCCACCTCCGCATGTTGGAGATGAAAATGACGTGTTTGCTTGGAGCAGTGAAGGCGTGGTTACAGTTGCGTTATTGGTTTGAGTACAACCATTATTGTCAGTTACTGTTACAGTATATATACCTGTACACAGGGCGGTGGCATTAGATGCCGTACCTCCTGATGGCGACCAATTGTATGAATACCCCGGCACACCACCAGAGGCGCTTACAGAAGTAGAGCCATCGCATGATCCGAAACAACTGACTGCTGAAGCTCCCATGCTCAACACCATCGCAGATGGTTCTTGAATGGTCACAGAACTTACAACTTGACAACCATTTGTGTCTGTAGATGTGATACTATATGCACCAGCACACAATCCATTAACAGAAGATGTTGTTTGTCCTCCTGGTGACCACAGGTAACTATAACCTGGAGAGCCTCCAGATACATTTGTTAATGCTGTTCCGTTGCAAGCACTATTGCATGTTGCGTCTGTTGAAGAAACTACTTGTTGCAATATCGGGGGCTCAGTAATTGTAATTGAATCAACGCTTGCGCAACCATTAATGTCGGTTACGTTTACGGAATACGTTCCCGGACATAGATTGATAATTGATGGTACAATTGGTCCCGCCGACCAATTGTAGGTGAAAGGCGCTGTCCCACCCGAAACGCTTACAGATCCAGCGCCATTACATTGCGCATGACATACGACGTTTGTTGATGATGTTGTTAACACAAGTACGCCAGGTTCCGTGATTGTTACAATTATTTGATCTGTGCATCCTGCTGCATCAGTCACATCAAGTGTATAGGTGCCGGCACATAAACCTGTAATAGTTGGTGTAGTTTGTGCACCTGGTGACCACAGATAAGTATAAGGACCTGTTCCTCCACTCACGTTCACATTCACAGATCCATCGCAAACACTATTGCAACTTGCTCCGGTTGGGAATGCGACAGAAGTTAATGCAGGAGGATCTGTAATGATCACTTGATCAAACGTTATGCACCCAATGTTGTCGGTGACTTGTACAAAGAACGTATCTGCACATAAACCAGTAATGTTCGTTGTTCCATCTCCAAGCGGATTACCCGGAGTCCAATCGAATGTAAAAGGACCTACACCACCAGTTACAACGGTAGATGCTGTTCCATTGCATGCACTATCACAGAGGGCGTTTGTTGATGTTGTTGAAAGGGAAGGGCCATTTATGTTGCTTACCGCGATTTGCGTATTCGTTGCGCAGCCAGTGGCATCCGTAATAGTTACTGTATAAATGCCAGGGCATAAATTTGAGATAGAAGATGTAGTTTGTGCTCCTGGCGACCAGAGATAGGTGTAAGGACCTGATCCACCTGCAGCGGTGGTTGTAATTGCTCCATCACATAATGTACAGTTCGCGGATGTGGTGACTCCGTTTGCCTGAATGAGAGAAGGCTCATTAATTGTAATTACGATTGTGGTATCGCATCCAAGTGAATCATCAACAGTAACTGTATATGTTCCTGCACACTGGTTGGTGATGGATTGTGTTGTTTGTCCGCCAGGTAACCATAGGTAAGAATAGCTTCCGGTGCCTCCTGCAGGATTTACACTTGCTGTGCCATTACATTGTGCGTTGCAGGTAACATCAGATGAAGAAGCTGTCACAACGAGTTGCGCCGGATTGCCGAATGTAATGGTAGAAGAATTAAAACAGCCGTTCGCATCGGTAGCAGTTACAGTCCATGTTCCTGCACAAAGTCCGGTAAGATTTTGAGTAACAAAATTCCCTGGCATCCATATGTACGTATACGGGCCTACTCCTCCCGAAGCATTTGCACTTGCGATTGCATCACATGCGCCGTAACAGCTTGGTGTACTTCCGGAACTCGTAATAGAAATATTTACAATCTGCGTTATGGTAACGGATGCTGTTGTTGTACATCCTTGCGCGTCAGTAATAGTGCAGGTGTATGAGCCCAAACACAGGTTGGTAGCTGTAGGATTAGTTCCTCCGAATGGAGACCAGAAGTATGCGTAAGGCGCGGTTCCTCCACTCACAGCAACAGAGGCGGACCCGGTGCAAAGTCCACAACTTGATTGAGTAGCAGTAATGCTAGCAGATAATGGTTGTGGTTGCGTGATGTTCACAATGGAAACGCGCGTACATCCATTTGCATCCGTTACAGTCAAGGTGTAGCTTCCAGCACACAAACCATTAATTGAGGATGTAGTTTGTCCTCCAGGAGCCCAAAGGAAGGAATACGGAGCTGTGCCACCAATGGGGTTGGCAGCCGCAATTCCATTACAACTCCCAGAACAAGATGCATTCACTAATGTAATGTTGTTCTGAATTAAAGCTGGTTGAGTTATCGTAATAGTCACAGTCCCCGTGCACGCATTTGCATCTGTTACAGTAAGTGTGTATGAGCCTGCGCATAATCCCGTTACGTTTGGAGTAGTTTGTCCTCCTGGCGCCCAAGAATACGTGTATGATGGTGTTCCTCCCGATACAACTACTCCTGCAGTTCCATCGCATGTACCAAAGCAGGAGACGTTACTTAATGATGGAGTGAGAGCAAGTGCTGAGGGTTGCGTGATCGTCACAGAATTGTTTGCGGTACAACCATTGGCATCTGTAACGGTACAAGTATAACTTCCGGCGCATTGATTGACAATTGTCGCTGTGGTTTGTCCTCCTGGTGCCCACAAATAAGTGAATGGTGCTGTACCGCCTGCTACACTAGCAGAAATTGTAGAGTTGCAAGCGCTGTTGCATACAACACTTGACGCACTCACCGCAACAGTTAACGGATTTGGTTGTGTAATGGTTACTGTTGACGTGCGCGTACATCCATTGGCATCAGTCACGGTAAGCGTGTACGATCCTGCACAAAGTCCGTTGATTGAGGAGGTCGTTTGTCCACCAGGTAGCCATAGGTAGGTGTATGGTCCTACTCCTCCGGAAGGATTGGAAGATGCAGTTCCATTGCAACTAGCGTTACAACTAACGTTCGTATGTGATGCTCCTGTGTTCAGTTGGTTGGGTTGCGTAATCGTTGCAGTTCCTGTCGCGGAGCAACCATTGGCATCGGTTACTGTTACTGTATAGGAGCCCGGACAAAGCGGAGCAGCAACAGATCCGTTGCCTCCTGATGGCGCCCAAACGTAAGTGTAACCAGGGGTTCCCCCCGTAGGTAAACTTGCTGCAATACCATTACATGCTCCAAAGCAAGTGACATCAATATCGGTAACGTTAGAGGCGAGTGCTGGTGGCTGCGTGATGAGGATTTGTCCACTGGAAGTACATCCGTTAGCGTCGGTAACAACTACAGTGTAGGTTCCAGGACATAGTGCAGTTGCTGTGGCGCCAGTTCCTCCTGCAGGAGACCAAGCGTAAGTGTATGGTGCAGTACCACCCGAGGCATTTGCAGCTGCAGTTCCATTGCATGCACCGAAGCAAGTAATGTTGGTTCCCGTCGGATTTACGAATAATTGAGCAGGCTCTGTAACTGTAACTGTTCGCGTGGTTGTACATCCGTTTGCATCGGTAACGGTCAAGGTATAAGAACCTGCACAAAGTCCATTGATGTTTGGCGTAGTCTGTCCGTTCGGAGCCCAAGCATAAGTGTATGGCGCAATACCTCCGGAAGCTAGTGTGGAAATTGATCCATTACAAACACCAAAGCAGGAAGCATTGGTGACACCATTAGTCGCGCTGAGTGGTTGCGGCTGGGTGATTGTTGTTGAATAGGTGGAGATACATCCGTTAGCATCTGTCACCGTGCACGTGTGGGAGCCAGGGCAAAGTGTGCTGATGTTGTTGGTTGTCGAAGACGTAGGAGCCCACGAATAAGAATAGCTTGGCGTGCCTCCTGTTGGATTCACTGTAGCAGAGCCGTTGCAAGCACCGAAGCAAGTCACGTTTTGGGAAGTACCGTTCGGATTCAGTGCAGCGGGTTGCGTAATGATGGAGGTTTGAACACGTGTACAACCATTCACGTCTGTTACAGTCAGCGTATATAATCCTGCGCACTGATTGGTAATGGTTGATGTTGTTTGGTTGCTTGGCAACCACAGAAATGTGTACCCTGGTGTTCCTCCTGCAGCAGAAGCAGAACTTGAACCATTACAGAATCCATTGCATGTTGGAGCCGTATTAGAAAAGAAGATAATTAGTGGAGGTGGATCTGTGATAATTGCGAATGCAGGAACTTGGCTGCCATCAGACATATCGGTAACTACTACGAGGTAAGTGCCTGCGCAAAGTCCAGTCGCCGTTTGTGTTGTTTGTATAGGAGCCGTACTCCACTGAAATGTAAACGGGCCAGTTCCTCCTGTAATCACGGCTGTGGCCGTAGCGATACAATCACCGTTACACGCATTGGGAACTATTGTTGTAGTAACTGTGAATGCCTGTGCTGTTGGTGAAAATCCGGAACGTGCGTTGCTGCTAGCGTTCGCAGTGATAATTCTCGCATTACCCGGTGCTGTTACGCGCGCATTCTCTTCCTGTTCCAAGGATAGACATGCAGATGTTTCGTCTAGACCAAGACAAACGTTTGCATAATCTTTTATTACAATACTATTGTTGATGGCGATCGATTCTACGATCATGTAATTATTTGTCGTGTTATTTTTTGCGGGAGATTCGAAAACAAATCGACCCGAAAAAATATGATGATTACTGGTGATTCCAGCAATCGTGTTCGCGCGCAAGTCGCTTTTTGCATCGCATAAACTCCATGTGCCGGTGAAGAAGTCGGGGAATCTTCTACCTACGACAAAGTCAGCACCGATATGTAGTGTGCCCGTCCCTTTCAGCGCGAATGGTTTTTCGTTTGGAGTGAAGTTTGGCGAAGACACATTTAAAGAAAGACGACGGCTCCATGCGTCGCCTGAAACGAAAATAGTATCTGTTATTGCTGATGTAGGTTGGCGCAAGTAAATGAAAACATCATCGTTTTCAGACGGAACGCCTACACCACCAGAACCATCGGGTTGAAAGGACCAATTTTGCGAGTCATTCCAGTTACCACTTCCTCCTGTCCAATAGAAGTTCGCGGAGAATCCGTAGGCCGAAAATAACAGCAGTAGGGGTATGAGTATTCGCTGTTTCAAATGTGTATCGATAAGAATGACGACCGTAAAGTTCGTAGGTTCGTGGGATGGTAATACCGCCGCTTACATGTAAAGATCAACAACGCATTGTGAAGAGCGTGGCCATACCCTAACTTACCTTAACTTTGCCTACTAAATATAGCAAAATTACTGTGACCAACCATAGTGAACATACCGGCGCTCCCAACGACATCAAGGTTCTGATTAACATTGGCGAGCATTTTATCGATGAAACCAGCATACGTGCTGTGGCGCGATTTGGTAAAGGGAGCAAAATCACGCTCAACAGCGGACAGGAAATTGTGGTTGATGCACCCTACGAGCGCGTAGCTCCATTGGTTTCAAAAGCCGGCAAATAGACGCAGAATAGCCGTTTTCTTGGCGCCCGCAACGCGAACGTTGTGGTAACCGCGGGATTGTCCTAATTTGGCTCCAAGCAAACTAGCATGAAAAAACTATTCTTCGCTTTTCTTATTGCGTCTTTTTGTACGCATTTAAACGCGCAGTCCCTCGGATGCTCCGGAGCTGTGAATCTCAATATTCTTCCTCAGTTTGTAGGTGGCGCTTCTCCGTACAATCCTACGATCACGTATGGGTGTGTGAACACATCATCACAGTGGTATTGGTACGGATATTTCAAGGTTTGCATAGGCGGAACATTGGATCTTCAAGGTTTGAGCATGAATTCAGGTGATGATGTAAGTATGGTAGCTTGGGGACCATTTGCCAGCACAACGAACATTTGCTCCAACTTAACAACTCCAAACATTGCGGGTTGTGCTGCCACTTCATCTCCATGGGAGCAGTTTACGTTGGGAACAGTTAATGCCGGAGATTACTATATGGTTGCTATTGCCTGCGATAGTTTAAATGCAACTAACGTCATCAACTTTATTGGAACGGCTGTTGTCGATATTTCTTGTTGGACACCCCCGGGATGTTTTCCCAACGCCGGATACGAAAGTCCCTGTTTGGTAACGGTTGATTCACTTACCCAAGAATATAAAATTACTTGGGAACAGCTCCCTCCGAACCCTGTGGACTATTACGGAATCACAAGAACAGATGCTTTCGGAAATCATATTGTTATTGATACGGTTCACGCTACATCATTGAGTGAATACATCGACTACGGTGCCGATCCGAATGTGCATCTGGAAGAATACGGAATTATTACCTATGACACCTGTACAACTTTCTGGACAGACAATCAGGTGGTGCGTCCGGTGTTCTGTCAGTCGTCGCTAAGCACGCAGAATACAGTTAATGTAAGTTGGACTTCATATGTAAGCACCAATAACAACAGCGCCGCGTACTATATAATTTATCGCGGACCATCATTTTCAAATATGACCGTTATAGATACTGTAGGAACGTTCATCAACAACTATACAGACATTAATCCGTTGGTAGGAACCAGTTACTACAAAATCGGTGTGGGATTGTCGGCTCCTTGTATTCCATCCCGCATGAATGCTGTTGCAGTGCAGTCGTATTCGAACGCAGCCCCGATCACAGTTGTAGGAATAAATGAAAACTCATTTACTAACGTGAGTCTATTTCCCAATCCTACAGATGGAACTATTAGTTTGAATAACGTAAATCAACCGTGTTTACTGAGAGTGCTTGACGTTGCAGGAAGAGTGGTTTATGAGCAATTGATTGGTGTAAGTCCTTCGCAACAAATTGAACTCGGATTTTTAGAGATCGGGATGTACTCAGTAACGCTAGAAAACGAGACCAGTTACTTCCGCAGAATGATCAGCATACTGCATTAACCTGCAATTGATAGAGCAAGGCCAAGCTCTAAAGAAAATCCAAGTAGAAAACCTGCAAGAATCTGCATGGGTGTGTGCGCATTGAGCACTAGTCGCGCTGTTCCTAACACGCCTGCAAGTACAAATGCTGAAGCGAGGTAGAGTGGATTTCCTTCTTCAGCAATCAGCAATAGCGCAGAAAATCCACCGCAGAACCCACCAATGCCGATCATATGCAAACTGATTTTCCAGCGAAGATTGATGAGCATGGCAATGACCATTGTACTGATTGCACCGAGAATGAAAAGCGGAATAAACACTGGCGCCTTGTCTTTTAAAACATAGAATGCAGCAGCGTAAATTATTGCGCTTTGTAGCAAAGGCCAGTTTCTTTCCCGTCGATCATCCATGTAAAGTGATGATATTTTTCCGAAGCGAAGCATGATGAAAACGGAAAGTAGCGGAAGAATTACTGTTGCTATTACTACGACAAACAGTAAGCGCCACACAATGTCAAAGTTTGCAATTTGTGTGACAGATGGAAACAGGTAGAAGTAGGCAAGAGTTGCAAATGTTGGCATCAACATCGGATGCAAAACACCGGAGAGAATTTTGGATGCCGTACGCACGCTAAATTTCTTTACGCATACGTGCAACCGGAATGTCCAATTGCTCGCGGTATTTGGCTACTGTGCGTCGTGCAATATTGTACCCTTTGTCCTTGAGGATTTTTGCAAGGGCGTCATCGGTCAGAGGGCGACGTTTGTTCTCAGCGCCAATGCAATCCTCAAGAATTTTCTTCACCTCGCGGGTTGAAACCTCTTCACCGCTGTCTGTAGAAAGTGATTCAGAGAAGAACGTTTTCAGTAGGAAAGTGCCGAATTGTGTTTGGACATATTTACTATTCGCAACACGCGAAACAGTTGAAATATCAAGACCAATACGATCAGCAATATCTTTCAGAATCATCGGACGAAGATGTGTTTCATCACCATCTAAGAAATATTCATACTGATATTCCATAATGCACTGCATGGTGAGTAACAAAGTCTGCTGACGTTGTTTCAGTGCATCAATGAACCATTTCGCCGAATCAATTTTCTGCTTAAGGAAGGTTACAGCTTCTTTGCTGCTCTTCTCTTTGCTGCGTGCGTACTCCTGAAGCATTTGTCCGTATGTACCGCTTACGCGAAGCTCAGGCATGTTGCGCTCGTTCAAAGCCAGCTCCAGTTTGCCGTCGGTATTGTAGATAACAAAATCCGGAACTACATCTTGTACAGCCCGAGCGGTATCACCTGCTGCATTACCCGGACGTGGATTCAACTGAACAATTTCCTTGATAATCTGCTTCAGCGATTCTTCTTCTACTCCAAGTCGACGTGCAATTTTGTCGTAATGTTTTTTGGAAAATTCCTCCATGTGTTCTTTGATCACACGCATGGCGAGAATCACTTCGGCGGTCTTATATGGCTTGCGCTCCAGTTGAAGTAACAAGCACTCCTGAAGATCTCTTGCAGCAACTCCCGGAGGATCGAACGACTGCAGCATGTGCAGTATTTCAACTAATTCCTCTTCGGTTGTTGTAATGTTTTGGGAGAAGGCGATATCATCAACAATTGCAGCAAGTTCGCGGCGCATGTATCCGTCTTCATCAATATTGCCAATTAGATACGCTCCAACTTGATAGTGATGGTCATCGAGTGGCTGAAGCCCTAACTGCGTAAGTAACTGCTCGTGAAATCCAGGGCCTTGCGTAAGAGGTGCTTCTTTACGCTCGTCGTCGGAACTGGAATTATTTGTTTGCTCTTTGTACGAATAGGCTTCATCTTCATCCATGTAGTCGTCGATTTCAAAGGAATCTTCTTTCGAAGTTGCCTGGTCATCGTCTTTGTCGCTACTGGTTATTTCGTCATCGCCTTCGGCATTTTCTTCTTCATCAAAAAGTCCTTCATCGTCTTCAGAAATGTCATCTTTTTCCGCCTCTTCGTTTTCCTGTCCTTCTTCCAATGCCGGATTAATTTCCAGCTCCTCTTTTATACGCTGTTCGAGCGCAACAGTAGGCAACTGAAGCATTTTCATCAGCTGAATTTGCTGAGGAGAGAGCTTCTGAAGAAGGCGTTGTTGAAGGCTTTGCTTGAGCATACTAGTGGTACTGTTCCACCAAATTACTCAAATTTGCTGAAAAACGAAAAAATGGAATGATTTTTGTGATTGAAGTAATTAGCTGGTAGTACAAAAAAAGCCCCTGATCGTATTCAGGGGCTTTTTCGTGGGCTATATTTCGAATTATTTTTTCAGGTTCGCAAACAGATATTCTCTGTTCATGCGTGCGATATTCTCCAAAGAAATTTCTTTAGGACATTCCGCTTCGCAGCTTCCGGTGTTCGTGCAGTTCCCGAATCCCGCTTCGTCCATTTCTTTTACCATGTTCAACACACGGTCAACGCGTTCTGGCTGACCTTGTGGCAACAACGCGAACTGAGAAACTTTCGCAGAAACGAAGAGCATTGCAGAAGAGTTCTTACATGCTGCAACACATGCACCGCAACCGATACACGCTGCTGCTGCAAAAGAAGCGTCAGCATCTGTTTTAGGAATAGGCAGACAATTTGCGTCCTGCGCGTTTCCTGTGTTTACAGATACAAATCCGCCAGCAGCTTGAATTTTATCGAATGCAGAGCGATCAACAACAAGATCTTTCAACACTGGGAATGCACGTGCACGCCAAGGTTCAACAGTGATAGTGTCGCCGTCTTTGAACGCGCGCATGTGAAGCTGGCAAGTAGTAGTACCATCCCAAGGTCCGTGAGCGCGACCATTGATATGCATGCTGCACATTCCGCAAATACCTTCGCGGCAATCGTGGTCAAATGCAATCGGAACTTCTCCTTTTTCAACGAGGCGTTCGTTCAGAACATCAAACATTTCTAGGAAGGACATGTCTTCTGAAATGTCGCTTACCTGATATGTTGCGAATTGCCCTTTTGACTTGGCATCGTTCTGTCTCCAGACTTTTAATGTGAGATTCATAGTACAGTATATTTAACCACAGCGACAATTCGTCACAGCGGCATTGTTTAGTAATTACTTGTATGAACGAGCTGAAACTTTAATTCTCTCGTATTTCAATTCTTCTTTGTGCAATTCGAAGCTGCCTTGACCTTTGTACTCCCAGCATGCTGCGTACATGTAGTTTTCGTCATCGCGCTGCGCTTCGCCTTCTTCTGTTTGGAATTCTTCACGGAAGTGGCCCCCGCATGACTCATTGCGATCCAATGCATCAATGCACATTAATTCGCCAAGTTCAAGGAAGTCCGCAACACGACACGCTTTTTCAAGCTCTGGATTCAATCCATCCTGAGTTCCTGGTATACGTACTTCTTTCCAGAATTCTTCACGTAAAGCACGGATTTCAGCGATAGCTTCTTTCAAGCCTTTTTCATTACGGGCCATTCCGCATTTGTCCCACATAATTTTTCCGAGACGCTTGTGGAAATAATCAACAGATTTGGTCCCTCTAATGCCCATCAACTTATCAAGTGTCGACTTCACATCGTTTTCTGCAGCAACAAACGCTTCATGGTCAGTTGTCAGTGCTTTGTCTTTGATTTGGCTGTTAAGGTATGCTCCGATAGTGTATGGAATTACGAAGTAACCATCTGCAAGACCCTGCATCAACGCAGAAGCACCGAGACGATTTGCTCCGTGATCAGAGAAGTTAGCTTCACCAAGCGCGTACATACCGGGTACAGTAGTCATAAGGTTGTAGTCCACCCAAAGTCCACCCATGGTATAGTGTACCGCAGGATAAATACGCATTGGCATTTCGTAAGGATTTTCGCCAGTAATCTTCGCGTACATATCGAAGAGGTTACCGTATTTTTCCTTTACTACTTCTTTACCAAGCGCAATGATACGATCCTTAGACGCAGATGTTTCTCCGATTTTATTTGCCTGTTGTTTTCCGTAACGCTCAATTGCCGCGGCGAAATCGAGGTATACTGCCATCTTCGATGTTCCAACACCAAAGCCTGCATCGCAACGTTCTTTTGCTGCACGTGAAGCTACGTCACGTGGAACGAGGTTGCCGAATGCAGGATAACGACGCTCGAGGTAATAATCGCGTTCTTCTTCCGGAATATCAACTGCTTTGCGAGAGTCGCCGGCTTTTTTAGGAACCCAGATACGACCGTCATTACGCAGCGATTCTGACATCAGTGTAAGTTTCGACTGATGATCGCCACTAACAGGAATACAAGTAGGGTGAATTTGTGTGAAGCATGGGTTGCCGAAGTACGCACCTTTACGGTGTCCTTTCCACGCTGCAGTTACGTTTGATCCCATTGCGTTTGTAGACAAGAAGAACACGTTTCCATAACCACCTGTGCACAACAAAACGGCGTGTCCGGAATGACGTTCCAATTTACCGGTGATAAGATCGCGCGCAATAATTCCTTTCGCTTTTCCGTCAACGGTTACTACATCAAGCATTTCGTGACGCGATAACATTTGCACGTTACCAAGACCAACCTGGCGCTGCAATGCAGAGTAAGCGCCCAGCAACAACTGCTGTCCTGTTTGTCCAGCAGCGTAGAATGTACGTTGTACTTGTGTTCCACCGAATGAACGGTTGCTGAGTAATCCACCATATTCACGTGCAAAAGGAACACCTTGTGCTACGCACTGGTCAATGATAGAAGTGCTGACTTCAGCCAGACGATATACGTTGCCTTCGCGTGCGCGGTAATCGCCACCTTTAATTGTATCATAGAACAAACGGTAAACTGAGTCACCATCGTTTTGATAGTTTTTTGCTGCGTTAATCCCACCTTGCGCAGCAATAGAGTGCGCACGACGAGGAGAATCCTGAAAGCAGAATACTTTCACTTTGTAGCCCATTTCAGCAAGACTGGCAGCTGCGGAAGATCCCGCTAAACCGGAACCAACGACGATAATCTCCAGACTACGTTTGTTAGCCGGATTTACCAGTGGAACTGAAGCCTTGTAACCAGACCATTTCTGTTCCAGAGGACCTTCAGGGATTTTTGAATCAAGTATTGCCATGTTTATTTAGATTTCAAAATTCAAACTACAACTGATCAAAGTGTGATGTTGGCCTTGATGTTTTGACGATTTGCGTTTTGATTATTGTGAATTGTGTTTTAGGTAGTCTTTGGTTTTCGGCGATTACATATTCCAATGAAGGATATCTTTGCCCATTACTTTAGCTAAGTAAATAATGATTGGGAATGCTGCGAATCCAACACCTATCAAGATTGCGAATCCTGCACTTGCTTTCTTCAGGATTGGCGCATACTTTTTATTGTTGAGTCCAAGTGAGTGGAATGCTGAACCGAAGCCATGGCTAATGTGCCATGCAAGGATAATGATAGACACCAAGTAAAGACCTGCATACATTGGATTTCCTAGCGCTTCAACACACTTCTCCGCAACTGTTAATTGCCCAGGCTCTCCAACAGTTCCAGTGATTCGGTAAGGTAAGAAGAAGTTGTAGAGGTGAATAACGATGAAGAACAAGATCACACTTCCTGTAATTCCCATGTTGCGGGAAATCCAAGGAGCAGTAGTGCTTGCTCCATCGATAGCGTACTTCACTGGACGCGCATTCATGTTGTCCTTCGTAAGGACAGTAGCCTGAATTACGTGAATGATGATTGCAGCGAAAAGTACGATTTCCACTATGCGGATAAAGATACTATGCACCATGCTGTGTGATGCTTCATTGAACGCAACGCCGCCGTCTCCGAAGAACAACAATGCGTTGGTGTAAAGATGTTCAACAAGAAAGATGCAAAGGAAAAGACCTGAAGCGGCCATTACTGTCTTCTTGCCGATTGAAGAAGTGAGAAATTTGTTCATACTGCGAACTGTGAGTTTGGTTGGCGCCGGTTGTAAGGACTCCAATGGAGTGATTTGATCCGACGCGACAAATGTACCTAGTAGTCCGTTTTTAACAAACGAAACGGACGATAATTACGCAGAAAAAGAAGAAAAATGTTCAAAAGTCGAGCAAATGCCGACTTATTTAATAGAACAGTGAACAACTATTCCTGTTTTTTGTCTTTTTGCTTAAGCAACGCAATGTCTTGAGCAAGTTGTTTGTTCTGCGATTGGAGCTTCGAAACGACCACAGACAAATGCAAGAGATAGATTAGCACAGCAAAAATGGCTCCTGTAAAAACCAAGTTGGGAGCTTCTTTTATTCCCAATAAATGCGACATGGTTTCAAGTCCGTTTCTCCAGAATGAAAATACGAGCAATACCAGGGTACACACAATCCAGACAATCGAATACTCCTCACGCAATTTCCCTTTTATTATCAGTCGAATGATATAACCAAGGAAAAGTAAGCTTACTGCAATAGCTATGATTTGAATTCTTGCCATTTACTTTTTGAATTTGATTCTGATAAATGTATACAAAATCGCCAGACTGACTTTGAGCATATAGTATACGGCAGAGAATGTTCCGATAGAAGAAACACCACCCTGACGTTCGCGCATTTCCACTTGTACTTCGCCGATTTTCAAGCCATGCAACGAGTAGAGTATTATTGCTTCAGGCTCAGGGTATTCATCGGGATATTCTTCGCTCACGAGTTCAATAGCTTTTCGGTTGAGCATTCTGAATCCTGATGTGCTGTCGTGTACTGTAACTCCAACCAAGGCTTTATTGAAGTGTTTGAAGTGAATTATTCCGAAACGGCGCATGCGGGAAGATTGAAATCCGGTGTTGGTTAGAAATCGTGAACCGATGATTACATCGCATCCCGACTCATTCATTTTCTGAAGTAGCTTAGGAATTTCTCCTGCTGGATGTTGTCCATCTCCATCTAACTGCAAAGCGTAGTCGAATCCATTTTCCATGGCGTATTTCCAGCCGGTTTGCACTGCCCCACCAATTCCTAAATTCACTGGCAGCTGAAGAGCTACGCAATTCAACTTGTCGATAATTGCACCTGTATTGTCGCGCGAACAATCATTCACTACAACAGGAACTATCGAATAGCCATCCGGCAGTTGCAGGGAGTTAATTTCACTTACTACGTAAGCAATCGCTTTTTCTTCGTTATAGGCCGGAACAACGGCGGCAATCCTGCGCATACCCAAAATAAGTGAATCCTTTTGACAAAATCTCAAGGCAGCAAGAAATTCCCGCGGTATTAAGTTTGGCATCGGGAAATTGTCATTTTCAGATTACCTTTAGCCTCAAACCTTTACTTATGCGCTACGCACCTATTTCAAATACATTATTCACGGAGAATCGTAAACGCTTCGCGGCGAAACTGAAGCCTAAATCAATTGCTGTCTTTAATGCAAATGATGTACAGCCTACGAACGCTGATGGAACTATGAAGTTCAGACAGAATAATGATTTGTTCTATTTGAGCGGTGTTGATCAGGAAGAAACTATTCTTGTTGTTTTTCCTGACTGTCCGGATCCAGATCACCGTGAAGTTTTGTTTGTGCGTGAAACGAACGACCATATTGCAGTTTGGGAGGGAGAGAAGTTGTCGAAAGCGCAAGCAACTGGAGTTTCCGGAATAAAGAAAGTGTATTGGTCGCATCAATTCAATCAAGTTTTCTTTGGTTTGATTGCCGAGTCAGAGAACGTGTATGTGAATACCAATGAACATGTACGTGCTGTGGTTGAAGTAGAAACGCGTGATGCGCGATTTATCAATTGGTGTAAGAAGAATTATCCTGCACACACCTATTTACGTAGCGCGCCAATCATGCATGAGTTGCGTGCGATCAAGTCAAAAATTGAAATTGAGCTGATGCAGAAAGCTTGCGATCTTACAGAAGCAGGTTTTCGTCGTGTTCTGGGATTTGTGAAGCCGGGCGTTTGGGAATATGAAATTGAAGCAGAATTGGGACATGAATTTGTACGTGCTGGCGGAAGTTTTGCTGGATACGAGCCAATCATTGCGTCGGGAAAAAACTCTTGTGTATTGCATTATAACATCAACGATAAACAATGCAAAGACGGTGATGTATTGTTGATGGATTTCGCTGCAGGATATGCTAATTATCAAAGCGATCTAACGCGCACGATTCCTGTAAACGGAAAATTCACAAAGCGCCAGAAGAATGTGTACAATGCGGTGTTGCGTGTTATGCGATATGCTATGACGCGACTTGGTGTGGGTAATACAATTCAGAACTATCATCGCGAAGTCGGTGCAGCAATGGAGGAAGAGTTGCTGAAGTTGAAATTGATCAACAAGACACAGATCAAAAATCAAGATCCTGCATGGCCCGCGTACAAGAAATATTTCATGCATGGCACTTCGCATTATCTTGGATTAGATGTGCACGATGTAGGAAGTCGTTACCGTAAGTTTACAGAAGGAATGGTTTTCACTTGCGAACCGGGCATCTATATTCCCGAAGAAGGAATCGGAGTGCGCATTGAGAATGACCTCGTGATTACGAAAAAAGGCGCTGTCGATTTGATGAAGAATATTCCGATAGAGGCGGAAGAGATCGAGGAGTTGATGAAGAAGTGATCGGTCATCAGTAGGCAGTTGTCAGTAATGCTCGCGCAAACGAAATTCAAGCCGCAGGTTCCGGAAACGAAGTTCGTGACTTCGCGAGGTGCGAAAATTCGTTATGCGGATATAGGAAAGGGGCGCGTAATTGTACTTGTGCATGGTTTTCTTGAGTCGCTTGAAGTTTGGTTCGGAAATGGATTTGCCCAGGAGCTCTCGAAGAACTACCGAGTTATCGCTATTGATTTGCCCGGGCATGGGAAGTCGGAGTGCATAGGATATGTTCACCGTATGGAACGAATGGCTTCTGTGGTAAAGGATGTGATGGACAGCCTTGGTTTGAGGCGATACATGCTCCTTGGCCATTCTATGGGCGGATATGTTGCTTTGGCTTTTGCAGAGAAATTCAAGGATCATCTCACCGGATTGTGTCTGTTTCATTCTACTTCGCTGGCAGACACAGAAGCTAAGAAAACAGATCGGGAACGCGCTATTCGTATTGTGAAGAAATCGCCGTTGAAATATACGAACGCACTTATCGTTAACTTATTTGCAGTGGCAAATGTTCGCTATTTGCGCGAGGAGATTCTCTGGTTGAAGCGCATGGCTGCAAAGACAAAAATTCAAGGAATAGTCTCTTGTCTTGAAGGAATGAAAATCAGAAAGAGCAGGGAACATGTATTGCGTTACGCTGCATTTCCTGTGTTGATTATTGCAGGGCAACGAGACAATGTTATTCCACACGATACGCTGGTTAAGCAGGCGGAATTACCTGAAGACGGACGCTTTCTCAGCTTAGAGAAAACAGGTCATATGGGATTTATTGAAGCGAAGGCAAAGACACTCCAAAAACTTTCAGGATTCGCAAATCATTGTTTCCGTCAGAAGAGAAAGTGACGAGGCTTCCGGTTGTTTAACGCGAGAGTATCAAGCACAACCATAAAGCACCGGGCAATACGCCGGTAATGCCAATTAAAAGTGTGTGAATTGAGATGGAATTCTGCGAAAATGTTCGGGAGAGAATAAGTGCGATCAAACACCATAACGCATATGCCGAGGAGAATACGATAGCCAGGAACGGTATGATTACAGAAAATCCGCTGCAATCGCCATAGAAGCCCTCCGAAGATCCGGTCAATTGAATGTGCCGTTTCATCTCTTCATCGAATGCACGATTTCGTTCTCTTGTATCGATTGCAGTGCAATAGGGAATTGCTGCGAGTACAATGCAGAATACGACAAGTAGAATTCGCAGCTTGAGCATAGGAAATATTTACGCATGTAAATTACGAATGCTAAAGTCTTGTTAGCATCTGTTTTGATTTCTTAACAGAGATGCGTTGTTCTCTTACACCAACTTAAATCTTGCGCTGGGCAGAATTTCTTCATCCATGAGACAAACTTCATAGACTCTCGGAATGAGCGAGGAAATATCGATGCTGTTTTGTTGGTTGGGCGAAAATTTCTCATTGCATCTTTCAGCACCGGAAATATCAAAAACGGACCAAGAGCGCATTTGTAGAGCTCCAAAATGTTCGAGATGTAGCATTTTAGCTTCCAATCGGAAATTCAGCCTCTCGTGCTTCTTCAATAAATTCATAGGGTCAATCTTAATGAGTCAAGAACGATTTAGCATTAGAAAAGTTTGAATATTTCGATCCATACCAGTTTGATCCATACGAGTTAGCTTTCACGCAATTGTAGCTGAAAAACGTCCTGTGCGGATAGAAAATCCGGCAGGACGTAAGATTGAATGGTCGTTATTTCACACCAGCGGGCGAAGTGCTGTTATTGTTTGACGAACTTGGTTGAGAGCACTACAGAGCCTTTGTTTACGCGGGTGAAGTACTCTCCGGATAGAAGTCATTACCACTTTGACGATACGTTTGTGCCGCAACATGCAGTGTGTTGAAAGTATCAATTCCACCAATCCATGATGCACCAGCAAAAATAGTTTGCGTTCCGCTATCGGCAGGAACTTCAAATGTATTCATCTTATAATTCCAGAACAGATCGCCATTCGAATTAATTATTGTTTTTACGCTGTTAATATCGAGCGATGCGTTTGTCCAGGTTTGTGCACGAGCGGAGAAGCACAGCATTACCAAAACGGAGTAGAAGAGTAGCGATTTTTTCATAAGATGAAAATTAGTATTGTTAGGGTAATGTTTTGATTTTTTTGATTGGGGAAGAAGTGCAGGAAAGGAGAGAATAAAAAACCGTCCCATCGTTTTACCGATGGGACGGAACCACACACACTCAGGAAAGAATAACGTTTAGAACGTTATAGATAATAAAACCAACACACACTACACCAAAAAGAATGCTGAAGGTGCCGAGACTGTCTACGCTATGCGCTGACTGTTTCTTTGATTCTGACTTTTTCATGGCACACAGTATTATAGGGTTAAACTTATGTTGTGTCCTTCATTCTATTTAGAATTTCAGGATCATTTCTACGGTGACTGACAGTTGGCGGACAGAGCGGTTCGATCCGTTGGCTGTCAGTCTTATTTAGAATCCACCGAAGTGGAGAAGTGCCTTATAAAGAGCCGGGTGTAACTTACTGCTGACGCAACATCCCCGAATACGCCGGCAATCAGTTTACACCCTTAGGCTCAGGGCCCGGCTCTTTAAGTCTTCAATTAATTTTCAATGAGCGAATTCGATATTGTACTCTCAGTTGTTACCCTGATTTCTATACCAATATTACGCAGGTGCTCAGGGAAAGGATAGCGACTTTGTGTATGTGGCGATTCGCGTAAAGTAAACGGGAAAGAAAAGTGATTAACTGGCGAACGCACTTCTGCGAACGGACAGAATTGTCTGTAAACGGTCAGAGCGAATGATTGAATCGCTCAATGTAACATACAGGGAAGGGGTTCAGGCTTTGTTCAAGCGTGCAATGAAGGCTTCCTTCTTGCGTCTTGATATTTCAATTTGCGTGCCATCAGACATCACAGCGTAACCACCATCTGTTTTCAGATAGCGAACTACGTGATTCATATTAATAAGGTGGTGATGGTGTACACGAATGAAGTCTTCGGGAGGAAGAAGATCTTCATAATGCTTCAATGAAGCAGAGACGAGCAATTTCTTTTTGCTTTCGAGAAAGAAGGTGGTGTAGCTTCCATCTGCTTCGCAGCGAATAATATCTTTTACATTCACAATTTCGTAAGCGTTTCCGGTAGGAAGTGTGATTTTCGAATATTGTTCAGATGGTTTCTTGAAATTGGAAAGCAGAAAGCGAAGATTCTCCAAGCTGGCATCATTCGGTGTTTTCTCTTTCAATTTATCACACGCTACTTTTAATTCATCACCATCAATAGGCTTTAGGAGATAATCGATAGCACTGAATTTGATTGCCTTCAAGGCATGCGCATCAGAGGCAGTTGTGAAAATTACATCATAGTTGCTATTACCCACACGCTCAAGTAAGTCGAAACCGCTGCCGTCGGCCATTTCAATGTCGAGAAAAATCAGATTTGGAGATTCCTTCTTCACTAGTTCAACGCCTGAAGCCACTGAATTTGCGGTGCCCACGATATTGATATCAGGGCAATTTACTTTTATGAGCGCCAGAAGTACTTCCATGCTCTTTTTCTCATCTTCAATAACTACTGCGTTGATCATAGTATATGTTATAATGTGCCAAATTAGGAAACCGGTATGAATATATCAACTTGTGTTCCTGCTGCCGAGCCATCTTCATGTTTTAAATCTGTGATGGTCATGCTCAAATGTGAGCCTTGTAGGTTGTTAATCAGTTCAAGTCGATCAGATGTAATTTTCATTCCCAAAGAACGGTGATCTTTTCTACCAGAGAGTTGACGCATTTCGCGTGCGCTCTCGCGACCAATTCCATTGTCGGTGATTCTGCATATGAGATTATTTCCTTGCATGCGGAGAATGATATCAAGTCGCCCACCTTCACCGCGAGGAGTTAATCCATGTAGAATTGCATTTTCAACATAAGGCTGAAGTAACATTGCCGGAATTTCGAAATAATCCGTGTCGATATCATCTGCAATTTCAACATGCCATGTGAATTTATTGTCAAAGCGCATGGCTTCGAGTTCCATGTACAATTGCAGGTATTCCATTTCTTCACGAATGGTAATTGCCGATTTTTCCGAATTATTAAGAATGACACGCATGAGTCGCGCGAACTTGTTGAGATATTTTCCTGCATCTCCAGCCTTATTCGTTAGAATAAAGTGTTGAATAGAGTTTAATGAATTGAATACAAAATGTGGATTCATTTGCGCCCTTAATGCCTTCAATTCATTCCCCGCTAGTGCTACGCGCATCTCCGCTTCACTGCGCTCTTTCGCCTTGATTTGTTTTATCCGCCAGAAAATTGCGAGTGTAAGTAGCGCTACAACTACTGATGTGATCAATAACCAAAACCACGACTTTTTCCAGTATGGTGCTGCAATTTTGAATGTAAACATTGCCGGCGCTTCATTCCACAAGCCTTCGTTGTTGCAGCTGATGACCTCGAATGTATATTGTCCGGCAGGAAGATTCGAGTAGCGCGCAATTTTCTCTCGAGTAGGTGGCGAGAATTCAGTTTCGAATCCGTCCAATTTGTAGCGGTATCTTACTTTGGATGGATTCGTGAGGCAGATTCCAACGTATTCAAATGAAATACTGTTTTCGTAATATGCCAGTTCTGCATGTTGAGCGAGCAAGGTGTCCTGATAAAACAATGATGTTTTGGTGATGTTTGTCTTCGTATAGTATGGGTTGGGACGATATTCAGTAGGGTTATATTGTAGAAGACCGTTTACGGTTCCGAACCAGATAGTTCCGTCTTCTTCTTCGAAGACTCCGTTTGTGTTACATTCCACACCCGAGAAACCTTCTTCTTTTCCGAAGGTGTAAACAACTTTGTTCCCTGAGCGGTTGTATTCGTTCACATCAAATTTATTCACACCCTGGTTTGTTCCGATCCACAGAAATTCTTTGGTTCTGTCAATACCCATGGTGTACACCAAATCTGAATTCAAGCCATGTTGTTCGCGAAGGCTATCTACCTTATTTCCGTTGTAAATGTATACTCCGTCCAGTGTAGCGAAATAAATATTACCCGTTCTGTCTTCGCAGATCCCAAAATAAGAATCGGCATTAATACCCATTTCTTTCCCCACTTCATGAAATAACCCATTCTCAAATTGGTATAAACCTCCTAGGTAAGTTCCTACCCAAAATCGACCTTTCGAGTCAACGAGCATAGACCAAACGTCTGGCCGTTGCTCATTTTTTGGAAGTGCGTATGGAGTACACTTTCCATTCTCAAATTTGGTAATGCCAGAATTTCCGCCAAGCCATAGTGCTCCTTTCGGATCGCGCATAATCACATTGACGCTATCATTGTACAGTCCATCTTTGCGGGTGAAGACGCGAGAAATTCTGTTTCCGGCAAATTGCACGAGGCCATTGGTGGTTCCAACCAAAACAGAACCATCGGGCTGTGCGAACACGGCATTTGTTTTGTTGGACGGCATTCCTTCTCTTTTTCCATATCCAGAAAAAGTAGAACCGTCATAGCGAAAGACTCCTCCAGACTCAGAGCAAAACCACATTTGCCCGGCATTGTCTTTTGTAATTCCATACACGAAGTTGCTAGTTAATCCATCTTCAATTCCGTAGCTCACAAAACCTCTTCCACGAAAACGGAAGAGCCCGGAGTGGGTTCCTAACCAAACATTATTTTCGAAATCATTGAAGATGCTGACCACTTTTTCTGCATTAAGGTCATTGGAGATTTTGGTTTCTTTAAATGAAGTACCGTCAAATGTGAAGAGTCCATTATCTGCGCCTATCCAAAGCACTCCACTGATGTCGGTCATCATGCAATTGATTGCAGGAATTTCTGTACCAGGCGGGGTAATGAACTGTTTGAAAATGGTGTTCTCCAATTGGAAAAGCCCATCAACTGTTCCTGCAACGATATGTCCAGATTTATCTTTACTGATGGCACGAATATCATTTTCATAGAATAGCGGAAATTGATGCGGTGTAAATGTTCCGTTACTGTATTCGAAAACGCCTTCATTGGTTCCAATCCATATTTTGCCTTTGTTAGGTTCCTGATAAAAGCAATTTATTTGGATTTTAGAGAGAGCGGAATCTAGTTGCAGGGTCGTGAATTTATTTCCTTCCAATTTGGCTAAACCATTGGTTGTTCCTACAAAAAGGTTGTTGCGTTCATCACGAATAAGGCAGGTGATCTGATCAGATGGTAATCCATCATTTGCAGTGTATGTGGTGAAAACATTGTTTTCCAGTTTCGCTAGTCCTTCAATTGTTCCAACCCACAATGACCCGTTTTCATATTCTGTTAGAGAGGTGACCCAGTGATTGGGTAATCCGGAAAGCGGAGAATAATTGGTGAATTGAAAACCTTCAAACTTGCTGAGTCCGCCGTAGCCACCAGTCCACAAATAACCCTGTGCATCTTGGTAAATGGTAAATACCTGAACAAAAGGCAAACCTTCATCCACCGAGTAATTGCGAAAGTGATAGGATTGGGCACGCGTTGCAAATGGCGCCAAAAATACCATGAGCAACATTACATACAGACGCCTCCAGTGCGTCAGCATTCTTCTGACCATGGAACTAAGTTAACAGTTAGAATGAAAGGTGTCGACTAAAATATACTTTTGGGCAGTATTGCTTTACAAGCGGAACTTCGCTGATTCAGGTTTTTCTCAACTATTTCGGAAGCACTTTGACTTAGACTCCAATCAGGAGTTAAAAAGAACCACCTCTGAAAAAGTTCATTTCGACTATTTTCAAGGTGCCAAATCAATTAGGCAAACTTTTGCAGCGATTGTCTTTGTAAAGGAGACCTTTGCGGTTGTTCAATCAGATTACTTCTTAAGCGAATCCCAACCCTGAGCAACAATCGGATGACTGGAGTTGGATTTTGAAATCAGGTTGACACCGGAATTTTTGTCCGTCATATAACCGATTACTGTGATGTCTGGATTGCCTTTGATTTTCTCGAAATCATCTGCGTTGATCGTGAAAAGCAATTCATAGTCTTCTCCACCATTCATTGCACATGTAGTTGGATCGAGGTTGAATTCGCGAGCGCGCTCGTAAGTCATTGGATCGAGCGGAATTTTTTCTTCGTAGAGTTGAGCGCCTAATTCTGATTGCGTGCAAAGATGCATGAGTTCAGAAGCAAGTCCGTCTGAGATGTCAATCATTGAGGTCGGTTGTAAACCAATTTCACTGAACAACATCGGAATGTCAATGCGCGCCTCTGGTTTGAGTTGGCGTTCGAGAATGTAATCGTTTCCTTCTAGTTCAGGTTGTGCGCCCGGAGCGCTTGCGAAAACACCTTTCTCTCTTTCAAGAAGAAGAAGGCCAACGTATGCTCCACCCAAATCGCCGGTAACGCAAATAAGATCTTTCTCTTTAGCACCATTACGGTAAACAAGTTTGTCTTTTATCCCTTCGCCGATAATTGTTGCAGAAATTGTCAGACCTGAAACAGAAGAAGTAGTGTCGCCGCCAACAAGATCTACATTGTATCGTTCACAGGCGATCAATATTCCGGAATATAATTCTTCCAGCGCATCAATCGGGAAGCGACTTGAAACCGCAATTGAAATAAGCAGTTGTTTCGGAACTGCATTCATTGCGCATATGTCCGAAAAGTTTACCGTGGCAACTTTGTATCCTAGGTGCTTAAGTGGAACGTAGGTTAGATCGAAATGCACACCTTCTGTTAGCATGTCCGTAGACACCACAGTAACTGTTTCTCCCCCATTATCAATTACTGCAGCATCATCACCAATACCTTTCAAGGATGTGGCATGCTTGAGTTTGATATTTTCGGTAAGATGCTTGATGAGTCCAAATTCACCGACTTCGGAAATAGGCGTGCGTGCTTTATTCTCTAACATGTCGCAAAGGTACGGATTCTTGCACGGATGCAGGATTACAGGCCATTCGCGACACCTACCCAGAAGTAATTCTACCAATTCATTCTACTTGAACTGGCAGGCGTTTACGTTTCGTTAGATTATCGACTATGTCAAGCAACATATTCGGTACATCCTGCTCGCGTCATAGCAGTTCAGATCTCACAATTCAAGTTGTAACGAATGTTTAACGATTACCCACTTTATGCACGATGTATTCAGTCAGAGAACTTTTGTATCAGGTTCAATTATCGATTTCAGATTAATTACCGTCGAAAATCATTGCACAAATACCAAAAACTAGGTATTTTTGTCGCAACTTTAGATTTAATCTAAATAAGAATAAAACATTAAATAACTGACAATCAATATGATAACAGTTAGTGAGAATGCCAAGGCTCATGCGATTGAGCTAATTAAACAAGAAAACAAGCCTGCTGATTCATTTATTCGTGTCGGAGTAGATAGTGGTGGATGTTCTGGCTTGTCTTATAAGTTGGAATTCGACAATGTTATGCGGGAGGGAGATCAAGCCTTCGAAGACAAGGGAATCAAGATAGTTATTGACCGTAAGAGTTTCCTTTATCTGGCAGGAACTGAGTTGGATTATTCCGGTGGACTGAACGGAAAGGGATTTGTATTTAACAATCCGAACGCTTCTCGCACGTGCGGTTGCGGCGAATCTTTTTCAGTGTAAAGTAAAAAGTTTGATGGTTCTTTTATCGCATTCAGCGTATTGAACTTTTTCAACTTTTACACTTTCCAAGTGAATTTCATTGTTTATTATGGCTGAGAAAAACGAAATATTAGAAGAGCATATCGCTTCAGATTACAAATACGGATTTGTTTCTGACATTGATACAGAATTTGCGCCGAAAGGATTGAATGAAGACATCGTGCGTTTCATCTCGAAGAAAAAGAATGAACCAGAATGGATGTTGGAGTATCGCCTTAAGGCATTTCGTCATTGGTTAACAATGGCCGAACCGAAGCATTGGGCGCATTTGGATTATCCCTCAATTGATTTGCAGGAAATCAGTTTCTATGCTGCACCTAAGAAGAAGCCTGTAGTGAACAGCATGGATGAAGTTGATCCAGAATTGGTGAAGACATTCGAGAAGCTGGGCATTTCATTGGAAGAACAGAAGCGTTTGGTAGGAATGGAATCGCGCATTGCTGTTGATGCTGTAATCGACAGTGTTTCTGTGAAGACAACCTTCAAAGAAGTTCTCGCAGAAAAGGGAATCATTTTCTGTTCATTCAGCGAAGCTGTGCAGGAACATCCAGATCTCATTCAGAAATACATGGGATCGGTTGTACCATACACAGACAATTATTTTGCAGCATTGAACGCAGCAGTATTCAGCGATGGGTCATTTTGTCATATTCCAAAAGGTGTTCGTTGTCCAATGGAATTGAGCACGTATTTCCGTATTAACTCCAGCGGAACGGGACAATTCGAAAGAACATTGATCGTTGCAGAAGAAGGTGCTTACGTAAGTTATCTCGAAGGATGTACTGCTCCGCAGCGCGACGAAAATCAGTTGCACGCAGCAGTAGTAGAAATCGTAGCACAGAAAGACGGCGAAGTAAAATATTCCACTGTGCAGAACTGGTATCCAGGAGATAAAAACGGGAAGGGCGGCATCTACAATTTCGTAACTAAGCGTGGAATTTGCCTGGGATCGAATTCAAAAATTTCGTGGACACAAGTAGAAACAGGTTCATCCATCACGTGGAAATATCCTTCTGTCATTCTTAAGGGAGACAACTCAACCGGCGAATTCTATTCAGTGGCTGTAACCAACAACATGCAGCAAGCGGATACCGGAACAAAGATGCTGCACATTGGAAAGAACACGAAGAGTACAATTATCTCAAAGGGAATTTCTGCCGGCAAAAGCAATAACAGTTACCGCGGATTGGTTCGCGTTGCTAAAGGCGCATCAAACGCAAGAAACTTTTCGCAGTGCGACTCCTTGTTGATGGGCGATCAATGCGGAGCGCACACGTTTCCGTATATCGAAATTCACGACAAGAGTGCAATTGTGGAGCACGAAGCAACAACATCGAAGATCGGAGAAGATCAGATTTTCTATTGCAAGCAACGTGGTATCGATACGGAAAAAGCAATCGGATTAATTGTAAATGGATATTGTAAAGAAGTATTGAATCAGTTGCCGATGGAATTTGCAGTGGAAGCACAAAAGCTGCTTGCCGTTTCTCTTGAAGGGTCTGTAGGGTAAATTTAGTTTGAATGTTAGAAAGATAATTGGTTGAAAGTTCAAAAGTTGGTTAGTTGATGTTATGGCTAGAATAGAAAGGTTTGAAGACATTATTGCGTGGCAAAAGGCGCGCGAGTTGAATAAACTTATTTATTCTGTAACTCAGCAAGGCCAATTCGCCAAGGACTTTGACCTTACCCGGCAAATCCGGAGATGCAGCATTTCTATTCTTTCAAACATTGCTGAAGGATTTGAAAGAAGTAGCGTTAAGCAATTTCTCTTCTTTCTTAATATCGCGAAAGCTTCAGCGGCGGAATTGCGCGCACAATTGTATGTTGCAAATGATCTGAATTATATCACAAATGAAACTACAGAAGATCTGATGGCTCGGGTCATATCTGTAAGTAAAATGATAAGTGGACTAATGAAATATTTACAAAATTCAAGTGGCGAAGTGAAGGAAGAGGTTCCTGAATACTCTGCTAACTTTCAAACTTTAGAACTTTCAAACTTTTCGGAATAATGATCTCAATAAAAAATTTACACGCAAGTGTCGACGGAAAAGAAATCCTCCGCGGATTGAATCTCGAAGTAAAAGCAGCTGAAGTGCATGCCATCATGGGACCAAACGGTTCTGGAAAAAGCACGCTCGCTTCTGTACTTGCAGGTAGAGAAGAATACGAAGTAACCGACGGATCTGTTTCTTTCGGAGGGAAAGATTTATTGGAAATGTCTGCAGAGGATCGCGCACGCGAAGGACTTTTCCTTGCATTTCAATATCCGATTGAGATTCCCGGTGTGAGCAACATCAACTTTCTGAAAACCGCACTGAATGAAATTCGCGAATACAAAGGATTAGGTCCGATTGAAGCGAAAGAATTTCTTGCTCTTGTAAAGGAGAAGCAGAAGTTAGTGGAGCTTGACGGAAAACTTACTGGTCGTTCAGTTAACGAGGGCTTCTCTGGTGGAGAGAAGAAGCGCAACGAAATTTTCCAAATGGCGATGCTTGAGCCTAAGCTAGGAATTCTCGATGAAACGGATTCAGGATTGGATATCGATGCGTTGCGCATTGTGGCTAACGGCGTGAACAAGCTGCGCACTCCTGATCGCTCCTTCATTGTTGTTACTCACTATCAGCGCTTGCTCGATTATATCGTTCCTGATTTTGTGCACGTACTTTACAACGGACGAATTGTAAAATCAGGACCGAAGGAATTGGCACTGGAGCTGGAAGAGAAAGGTTACGACTGGATTAAATCCGAAGCACAAAACGTTGAAGCATGAACGCTGTAGCAGAGAATAAATTAACATCGCGCCTGCTGAACGGAATAGAAGGGAAGCTTCCTTCTTTGTCTGGAGATGCACAACTCCGTCGCAAAGCATTGGCTTATTTTCAGGAGAACGGCATCCCTACGCGCAAGTGGGAGGACTACAAGTACATCAATCCTGAAGGCCTTTTTCGCATTGGTGAATTCATGTCGAATGCGCCTGTGATCAGAGAAGTTTCTCAGTTGGATGTGGACCGAATGACCGTAATTCCCGGTGCGGCGAAGTTGGTCATTGTGAACGGAGTTTTTGTTCCTGCACTGAGCAATCTCGATCGTATTCCTCAGGGAATTACAGTGAAATCAATTGCAGACGCTGTTGTTTCAGATGAAATCGCAAAGAAGTATTATGCGCACCAGGCAAATCCTGAGAGTGATTCTTTCATTGCATGGAATACTGCAGTGAGTGAAGGCGGAGTGTTTGTACACATCGCATCAAATACACAAAGCGAAGTTCCGATTCACATTCTTCATATCGCTTGTAACGAAGCAGCATCTACATTTCATCCGCGCAATCTTATTGTTGCTGAACGGGATTCGAAAGCGGAAGTTATCGAGTCGTTTGAAACAATCGGTCCGGTGAAAACATTGACCAACGTTGTTACCGAAGTTATTGCACATACGAATGCTCACCTTGATCACTATCGTTTGCAAGTGGAAGGTATTGCCGGTCACCAGGTCAATACGACATGTGTTGCTGCGTCTAAAGGCAGCAATTATAAAACGTATACGTTCACAGTTGATGGTGCTTGGGTGCGCAATAATTTGAATATTGTTTTTACAGAACCGCATACAGAATCACATTTGTACGGGCTCTATCTGGCGGACAAGAATCGTGTAATAGACAATCACACAATAGTGGATCATACAGTTCCGCATTGCATGAGTAATGAGTTGTACAAAGGTGTGATGGATGGCAAATCAACTGCAGTTTTCAATGGTAAGATATTTGTCCGTCGTGATGCACAGAAGACCAATGCATATCAAACGAACAGAAATATTCTTTTGAGTGACGATGCTACCATCAATACAAAGCCGCAGCTTGAAATTTATGCCGATGATGTAAAATGCTCGCATGGTACTTCTACCGGTCGTTTGAATGAAGAAGCACTGTTTTATTTGCGAGCACGTGGAATTGGTGAACGCTCAGCGAGGAAATTACTTGTACGTGCATTTGCGGAGGAAATTGTGAATAATGTCCCGAACGAAGCAGTGGTAGCTTACCTCGATAATCGTTTGAATCATATCATGGCATAGCACAAATGAATAAGGAAGCGGAGTTGACGTTGCACTACGATGTGGAGAAATTCCGCAGCCAATTCCCTGTTCTTTCCCGAGTGGTCAATGGTAAACAGTTGGTGTATTTCGACAATGGTGCAACAACACAGAAGCCTTCTTTAGTAATTGATTCAATCGTCAACTACTATTCTTCCTACAACGCGAATATTCATCGTGGCGTTCACACGCTGAGCCAGGAAGCTTCTGCTGCGTATGAAAATGCTCGTAAGAAGGTGCAGAATCATTTAGGCGCAACTTCTGATCAGGAGGTTATTTTCACAAGAGGCACAACTGAAAGCGTCAACCTAGTTGCGCATTCATGGCTTCGTGACAGACTGAATGCAGGAGACGAAGTATTGATTACCGGAATGGAACACCACTCCAATATTCTTCCATGGCAGGTTTTGTGTGAAGAAAAAGGGGCGGTTCTTCGTGTTGTTCCTGTTACTGATTCAGGAGAGATTGAGTTTTCCTCGCTTTCAGAATATTTCACTCCGAAGACAAAGCTGTTTGCGTTCACACACGTCTCGAATACATTGGGTACAATCAACCCTGCAAAAGAGATGATCAGTTTGGCTCACGCGCATAACATTCCTGTTTTTGTGGATGGAGCTCAGGCTGTACCGCATATGTGGGTTGATGTGCAGGATCTGGATTGCGACTTCTATGCTTTTTCAGGACATAAAGTTTATGCGCCTACAGGTATTGGTATTTTGTACGCCAAGAGCGCACGTATCAATGAAATGATTCCGTATCAATCGGGTGGAGGAATAATTAAGACGGTCAAATTTGAGAAGACGGAATACATTGATGGTGCATTAAAGTTTGAAGCAGGCACTCCGAATATCGAAGGTGCAATTGCCTTGGGCGTTGCGTTGGATTATGTGAGTGCCATAGGAATGAAATCCATTGCCGCGCACGAACACGAACTTTTGATTTACGCTACCGAACAATTGAAGAAGATCAATGATATCCGTTTCATAGGAACATCACCACATAAGGCTGGCGTAATTTCTTTCATAGTGGGAAATATTCATCCCTTCGATTTAGGAACAATCCTGGATCAACAGGCAATTGCTGTTCGCACCGGACACCATTGTACGCAACCGTTGATGCAGAGGTTTGGAATTCCGGGAACAGTTCGTGTTTCGTTTGGTTTGTACAATACGAAATTGGAAATTGATTTATTCATGCGTGCCTTGGAAAAGGCATTGAAAATGTTGAGCTGAGATGGATATTGCTGCGATTGAAAACGAAATAATTGAAGAGTTTGATATGTTCGAGCAGTGGGACGATAAGTATCAATACATCATTGATCTTGGGAAGTCGCTCGCACCAATGAACGAAGGGTGGAAGTCGGATGAGCGATTAATCAAAGGTTGTCAGAGCAGAGTTTGGTTATTTAGCGAATTGCAAGAAGGTAATGTGATTTTTCATGCAGATAGTGATGCGATCATTACCAAAGGAGTTGTGGCGTTGCTTGTTCGTGTGCTGTCCGGACACACTGCAAAGGAAATTGTCGATGCGCCCTTAACTTTCATTGACAAAATAGGATTGAAGCAACATCTTTCACCAACACGCGCGAACGGATTGGTGTCAATGGTAAAACAAATGAAGCTGGATGCATTGGCATTATCAGCGAAGAACTGAACACGATGAATACTATTATAATATCCAAGGATGCACAGCTTGCGCAAAAAGTAATTGACGCAATCAAGACGTGCTATGACCCTGAAATTCCCGTAGACATTTGGGAACTGGGATTGATTTATGAAATCAATATCAATGACGACAATGATTTGAATATTCAAATGACATTGACTTCACCTAATTGTCCGGCTGCGGAAACGCTGCCTGCGGAAGTGGAGCAGAAGACAAAAGACGTTCCTGGAATTAAGTCGGTGAAAGTGGAAATTACATTTGAGCCAACGTGGGACAAGGATATGATGAGTGAAGTAGCGCAGTTGGAACTAGGGTTTATGTAATTGTCAGCTCTCGGTACGTTTCGCTTTTTGTCATATTGAGTGCGAAGCGTATCGAAATGGACAAAAAGCGAAACTACTCGATCTGACAATTATCATGGAAGAAATAGTAAACAAAGTAGCGAACAGTGGTCTTATCACCATCGACCTTGGAGAAATGTATCCGGAGGGCGAGCGCGTTTTGTTTGACATCAAAGACCAGTTGTTTCAGGGATTGATTCTTCGTGAAAAAGATTTTCGCACGTTCATCGCTTCTCATGTTTGGTCGCAATACACGAACAAGTATGTGGCTTTGACGTGTACTGCGGATGCTATCATTCCCGATTGGACGTGGATGCTGCTTGCATCTGCGATGCAACCTTTTACTAAAAAGATTGTGTTTGGTGATCTTGAAAAACTGGAGACGGTTTTGTTCACCGAAGTACTTTCTGCATTTGATCCAGAACAATACCGCGACGCACGTGTGGTGATTAAAGGTTGCGGTGACAAGCCTGTTCCCAAAACAGCTTACATTGAATTGACTCGTGTGCTACAGCCGGTGGTGAAAAGCATTATGTATGGTGAGCCATGTTCTACGGTGCCGGTGTATAAACGGCCGAAGGACTAGCTGGTCGTCATGCAATACGTGCATTATAGAATAAAAAAAAGATCCGCACTTACGCGGATCTTTTTTTATTCAGAAATTCCTATTTTATCAGATTGACATGACCTATTCTTGAAATCGTACTTCCGATTTCATCTTTGCAGGATATTTTCCACACGTACGTATCAATCTGCGCAATTTCAGATCCGCCTTTCGGAACGCCATTCCATCCTTCACCCCAAGTGTACGTTTCCCAAATGAGCATTCCCCATCTGTCGAAAATCATGAAGTGATAATCTGTTGTGCTGATTCCCGTTCCTACCGGCAGGAATAAATCGTTCAAGCCACTACCATTCGGAGTGAATGTGTTTGGAATATACACGATTCCTGTTTCTTCGTAGATTTCTACGCACACTTCTGTTGTGTCCATACAACCATCAACACTGGTTACTTGCAATTGAATACAATATGTTCCGGTATCGCTGTACAAATGACAAGGGCTTTGCGTGATGTCAAGTCCGGGATTATTCGGATCATAGAAATTGTATGCCCATGCAACTGCATTCGTTGATTGATCTGCAGTACAAATAGTCGGCTCCCACAAAGAAACGTAGTCATTGCTAACTGTAAAACTTGCAATCGGATTCGTATATGCGGTAATGTAATTTGCATAGGTTACTGTATCCGAACAGCCGTTTGTTCCAATAACAACCAACGAAACATCATACGTTCCTGCTACATAACAGTGCTGTAAACTGCTTCCTTGTGAGTTGTCGCCATACAACCATGTAATTGTTGCAGAGTTCGGTGTTTGGTTGGTGAACGTTACACAATGTAATTCGCAGCCTGTTTGTTGATCAACACTGAACACTGGTGCTGGAGGAGGTAAGATGGTGACGAGCACAGAATCTATTCGCAGACAGTTGTTGTTGTCTGTAACTGTAACCGTGTACATCGTTGTTGCCGTTGGACAAACAGTAATGGATGATGTTGTGAGTCCACCAGGCATCCATAGATAACTATAGTTAGGTGTACCTCCATTGGCGAGAATGCTGATATTCGAACACACACCAGAACATACAGACACACCAGGACTTGCTTGCAAGTTTAGAGCCGTTGGTTGCGCAATTGTAATAGTGTCGAGTGTAGAACAGTTATTCGAATCTGAAACTGTTACTACGTACGTACCGGCACAGAGCGCAGTTGCTGTTTGCGTTGTTTGAACAGGAGCGGAATTCCAACTGTATGTATATGGACCGTTACCTGCAGGAGTTGCTGTTACACTTCCATTGCAATCACCGAAGCACAGAATAGGAGCAACCGCAGAAGTTGCCACTGTGAATGGAGGAGGAGCTGTAAGCGTAACAGTTTGCTGAGAAGAACAACTATCTACATCCCAAATCGTAACAACATAGTTTCCTGGTCCAAGTCCTGTTGCAGTTGCAGTTGTTTGATTGCTTGGTGTCCAGAGATAAGTGTACGGTGCAGTTCCACCTGATGGAGTAACAGTTGCAGTTCCGTTTTGTGCATTCGGACAAGTAGGATTCACAGACGTAACAGCGCCAGTGACTGTAACTGGAGTTCCAGTAACAACTACTGTTTGTGTATCGACTACGTTGTTGGTTACGTCAGTGATCAGAACAGAGTATGTTCCGGGACAAAGATTCGTTGCAGTCGCATTTGTTCCACCAGTAGGAAGCCAGTTGTACGTAAAGTTTCCGCCAACACATGCCGCTTGAGCAGATACAGTAGCTGTTCCGTCGCATGGACATCCTGAAGATGGTGTTGCGGTAACTGAAGTTGTTGGTGAACAAGTGCTCACGGGGAATGTGAGAGATGAAACAAATCCAGCACCACATGCGAGTACTTCTCCTGCGTTCAAGCCAAGACAAACATCATACACCATTCCTGTTGTTGCAATAGTGTTGAGTACTGTAAGGTTGGCATCATATTGAATTACAGAGTTCGTAGTTCCAACATAAACATATCCGCATGCATCAGTAGCAATACCACCAACTGTATATTGTGTAGTGCTAGTAACAGTTACTTGTGAGAGCAACGCACCAGTCGCTTTGTCCCATTTCTTAACCGTTACACCATCATACGAAAATAGAAAACATCCAACAGCTAAACCGTTGTATCCTGAGAAATCAGAGTCTGTAGAACTCGCATCAATTTCATTCAAGTTGTATCCGTCTTGAATTGACCATTGACTCACGTAGCCAGAGTTCAATTTCCAAATGAAATTGTCAACTGGATTTACAGAACCGGATCCAGCCCAACTCATGCCGAAAATATCTCCATTGGTTCCGTCGACACACATTGCACGAAACTCGGCACTGGTACTGCTCGTATTCAATACCGAAGGGGAATAGATTCCACCTACTGGATTAATCTGAAGAATCATAGGATCAAGACCCGTTACCAGTTCCATTCCCATAACATCCATCATACTTGTAATCGGATTGAAACACACACGATACGTTTCTCGACCGGCATTCACTGTTGGAATGATGTAATTAACGACTCCAGCTGGCGACAACTGAACACATTGATCGCCCCATGGCCCATACACTAAGAATGGATTTCCAGCAGCATCAAGTGCAAAGTCGGAATAGTAGAACGACGCAACTGCATTCGTGAATGTCCAAAGCAAAACGCCGACGTTGGTGAATTTCTTAAGCGTGTAAGGAGCGCCACCACCATATACATACACATTTCCTGCGGCATCCGGACGCACATCAAAGGCATCATTGAATGTAACGAAAGCAGGATTGATTGTCCACGGATCGATGACCAGCGTTTTTGTGTTGTCGTAATTATCTACAGAAAAACTGAGTGTATTGTTCTTAAGAACAAAAGACGAAGCAACAGGTGTTTTGATTGCGCTACTAACCCAAGAGCTAGGTGCGTGATCAGTGAAAGGTCCAACAGGAGAGTTGATGATTGCATTGCCCGAAGCATCCAATACCATTCCGCATTTGTTGTTCCACTTCATTTGGATTTCCGAAGGATCGCCACCCGGATGAATTTCAAATTGATATTTGAATCCACCACGTTCATCAAAAACATAAATCAGGTCAATGAACGGATAAAGATTTTTGTAGGTAATTTTCTTGTAACCGTAAGCAGTGATCGTTTGGTTCGGATTATTTTTGTCGGTGTAAGTGTAATAGTCTCCCGCACTTCCTGTTCCTTCGATGACAACATTTTTGTTACATCCTACAAATGAAATCCAAGCCTGTTCTGTTTCTGTTTCAGGTTCACCTTTCGCGTGTTCTTTTTTCTCGCGTTCGAATTCCTGTTTGGACTCCATTGGATTTTTACCTGACTTTTCACGAGCGCGTCGCTTACCATCCCGCTCTTCTTTTTTCGCTTCTGTTTGGGAGAAGTATACTCCATCAGGACTGAAACATGCGAGAATCTTACCAATCTGAACACCGAAATGAATATCATCGGGCGCGGAAAGTGTATTCACAAATGGGAACTGTCCCTTGTTTTCAACAAAGGATAGATCCGAATATCCACCACCAATGGTTCGGGTTGTAGCTGCAGGATTTGCCTTTGTTTGTGAGTAACCGTAGTTACAAACGCAAAGCAAAGCCAAAATCCACAGAAGTGGTTTTATGGGGGTCTTCATATTATAAATTGTTCGCCGATAACAAGGTACTCCAAAATCACGTCACGAGTCAAGTGAAATTTGGAATTTCTTACTTGTTCATGACTCCGCCATTTTCAGCCCAAAAACAGGGTTTTGAGAGTGATAATAGAGCAAACGAAGACGAAAAAAGAGCAGTTCGGGTTAGAACTGCTCTTTCTGTATCGTACTCATGTTGTCTATTGTTCCGTATACACCAATTTTAATGTGGCATTGTGGTTTGGTGTTGACAGGCGAACAAAGTATGAACCGCTTGCCAGCTCTAGTGCGGAGAAATCAAGATTGGTTTTGTGTTCGCCTTCTGCAGCACTTCCGGAACTGAGATCAGCCACTTTCTCGCCAAGAATATTGTAAAGCTCCAGCTTCATTGCACCATTTTCAGGCATGGTCCAAGTTAATTGGGTGCTTTCGTTTGTTGGGTTCGGTGCTGCTTGCAACATACTTTGTGAGAAGTTTCCGTATTCTTCAAGTCCAGTGATAACCACAATTTGTGTGTCAGAAAAAGTTCCACATGCGTTTTCCATATAACATGTAACGGTGTATGTTCCAGGTGTGGTGTAGGTATGTGTTACTGGGTTATTCGTTAAGTTGAAGTTTCCATCACCGAAATTCCACATCCAAGAAGAAACATCCGTGTTGTTGAAACTGAATGTTACTGTGGTGCCCGACTGCGCAACAGTATTAAAGCCAGTAGTAATTGGCATGGCTTGTTGCGTCAATGTGATTGGTACAGCAACCCAGTTATTGTTTTCATTCTGCTCAATGAAATTGTTATCAGGATCGGTATATGAAATGATGTAGTAATCACCATTGCAGACATTGGTTAGATCGATGTACATGTCCGGCAAATTCTGATCATAGATATCGAGCATACCAGTGTAAATTCCTTGATCAGTTCCGCAACCACTTACTACACCAAATGGAGCATTAGGAATATCTTGCATGGTAAGAACATTACCATTTGTATCCAGACACCAGCCATTGTTGTTTGAGCAGTCCCCGAGATTAATCAAACAGAAACTCACCTTTGCACCTTGTGCAACAACTGGCCATAGCAATGGATTGGCAATGGTTGTGTCTTCTTTTACCAAAGTGAATTCTGACCAACCATTGATGTGTACGTGACCATGAGAAGGGTGGTAGCTCATGGTACCTGGAGTTAGTGTATCAACCGAAGTGATTACACCACCATTTTTACGATAGACACGTTGGATCAGATTCTGTGTTGGAGGATTGCCATTCGGACAAACAGAGGTGCTACAGTTTACAGGAACCGTATCGCACCAGCAACTATTTGAACCATGGATTTCCATTGGACCCCAGCCGATGTTTGGTGTTGCGTTACTCAAACGAATCATTCCAGGAGTTTCTGTGTGCTGTTGCGTAATGATATCAGCTGTTGCGGTCATGTCAGGAAGCAGCCAGCAATTACTTGAACTATCTGGACACATACAACCGTTACCATTATTGGCAGCGCATGGTCCAAACATCCCTGGAGGTGTTGGAGGTGGATTATTGCAGAAAGTAAGGCTTACGTTGTCATAATGTCCAGTATCTGATGGTGCTTCGTCGCGCACAGCAAGAAACCACGTTCCGTTCGGATTAGATCCATTATTTAAATTGTTGATAGTAAATTCGGGCAAGTATGATCCAGTGAATGGTGCACTACCATTCTG
>Ga0114980_10000257_pt1 | contig 37645 bp, 34 predicted proteins | sample S_140806_EF_Meta_FD_87018 | JGI IMG/M metagenome (GOLD analysis project Ga0114980, IMG submission 87018) | Freshwater microbial communities from Lake Simoncouche, Canada to study carbon cycling - S_140806_EF_MetaG | ecosystem: Environmental > Aquatic > Freshwater > Lake | place: Lake...
AACCTTATCCAAGGAGTTATCCACAGAGTTATCCACAACCTTATCCAAGGAGTTATCCACAGAGTTATCCACAACCTTATCCAAGGAGTTATCCACAGAGTTATCCACAACCTTATCCAAGGAATTATCCACAGAGTTATCCACAAAGTTATACACAATCTTACACACAGAGTTATCCACAACCTTATCCACAAACCCCCATCTACACAGATTTCTGTACACATAAGATCGATTATTACAGATCAACTAAATCAATATAATAGGGCAAGGTTAGAATGAATAAAAAAGTAAAGAAAAAAGAGTTAATATCATTAAAAAAAACAAGTAAAATTAGACAATACAATAATAGTATAATAAAGATATGAAAAAAACAATAGTAATTTTAGCAATTCTCATAACACTTACTGGGTGTAGCAATGAGGTATCTAGCCAGAATGATGAAAACGTAATTGAAGTTATAAACGATATTCAAGAAAATGCAAATAGCAAAGCAAACTATTTTAAAGCAGAATTTGTTTGGAAAGAAGCTCAAGCAAATACAGCCTTCCAAGGTGGGAATCCAAACTCACCATCAGTTGAAGAGATATTTCTAGCATCAGAGTTGGCGGGTTATAGTTATGACAAGGTAAGTGGAAAATTAACTATAGATGAAGGAAATATATTTTTCATTTGTCCAACGGGACCTCAGGAAACCCCTTGTTAAAGATAACCCAAATAAAAATTATTATTCAATAAAATCTCTAAGGTCATAAAGCAACGCTGCTTTAGATTTAGCCCCAATTACACTCATAGTAACATGCCCATTAATAAATACGCTGAAAGTAGGTATCGAGCTAACCATATATCTTCTAGCTATATCACCTGCTTTATCAATATTAATCTTCACAACCTTTATTTTTGTACTATACTCATTAGAAATCTCTTCCATAATAGGTCCCATAGGTTTACAAGGACCGCACCATTCTGCCCAAAAATCTACTAAAACAGGTATATTACTCTTTACAACTACCTCTTCAAAATTCTGATCATCAACTTTTATGCTACTCATATATTACCTCATCTCAATATTTATTATCTATAAAAAGTCAAAAAAACACGAATTTTCTAAATAACAACTAAGTATAAATAAAAAAATATACTAACAATATCTTGTAAAAATATAATTATATAGTTATAATTACTTTAACGATGTAAGAATAAGTGAATACCATTATTAATTTTTTTCCAAAGCTTACTTGTTGCTTTAACCGGCTGAATAGAAATCACCTTGGCCGAACTTGGCTCATCAGGGGTAGAAACGGCGTATAAAGCCGGAGAGCTTTCATCTAATGAGTTGGCAATAACTTTAATCTGCGATACTAATGATATGCAACGCACAAACTGACTCCTTGGTAGCCTATCATCATGCTCAATCAACTCCTCAGTTAATTGATCAGCTACTACTCTAAGATCTTTTGCAATATTATCTATTCTAGGCCTTGTATTATCTAGCTCAAGTAAATCAAGCTTCTCAGTAATAGCATTACTTGTAGCTGCCAATGCATATGATATCTGTTTATTAACAATATTTTTACGAGATGGATCAAATGTTGAGTCAAAAAGCGTTCTCGCAATAATTCTAACTTGTACAATCATATGTTCAATAGCAATGCCTTGGATATATAAAGCTTCCGCCTCATCCACCTCGGCCAGCGGGGACCATCTGGCATAACGCTTAGCCTCTAGAGATTGTACTCTCAAAGCAGGTATCTCTTCAACTAATAATCTAGCTTTAGAGAGCCAAGCACCAGATTCTTTTTGAGTAAACCCTTCTGAAACACCCTCGGCCATATCGCTAATGAGCTCTGCCCCCCGCTTACCTAATCTGGAAATCTGATTAACTGTCCGACCAGCCGGAGAGCTAGCATGAGAAAAATAAGAAAAAATAATTGCAACACCGGCGCCGATTAATGTAGATGCTAATCTGTGTTCAGCAGTAGAGCCTGAAATACCCGGACCAATAACTATAAGAGCAGTAACCGGTACATTTACCGATGCTACCTCACCTAATCTAAGACCTCTAGCTACCACTGAACATAAAAAAACCGTTAAACCAATTGCAATAACCCCAAAAGAAAAATAATGAACAGTTAAAAGCGCAACCCCAGCACCTATAGCTGTTCCAACAATTTGTCCGAAACCCTCCCTAACAGACTTATAAAGTGAGATTCTAATGCTAAGGGCACAAACAATTGCAGCTACAACTCCCCCATTTATAACTAAATTGTCACCAATTATCCATGCTATAGCGCAAGCCACCGCCGCAACAGTGATTTGCCGTACCCATGCTCTACGGTTTATAAATAAACTAGCTAGCCAGGTAAAAAATCTCTTCACAGAGAAAACCTAAATCCCGTGTGCTTCGCTAACGGCCTTATAAAATACCTCACCATTAGCTATATTTAAACCAGAAGCTAAAGATTTATCTTCAGCTAAAGCTCTCTCCCAACCTTTATTTGCCAGCGCTAAACCGTACAAAAGGGTACTATTTGCCAGCGCATATGTTGAGGTTGCAGGTACTGCACCAGGCATATTAGCAACACAATAAAAGATTGCCTCATGAACCTTATAGGTTGGTGCCTCATGAGTAGTAGCTCTAGAATCTTCAAAGCATCCACCTTGATCAATAGCGACATCAACTAATACCGCACCTCTCTTCATTTTCCTTACCATGTTATTGCTAACTAATTTAGGCGCTTTAGCCCCATGAACTAAAACAGCACCAATAACTAGGTCGGCGCCGATAACTTGGCGCTCAATTTCAAACTCAGAACCAGCTAAAGTTTTAACCTTTCCCTCAAATAATTTATCAATCTCTCCTAACCTCTTTATATCAATATCAATTATAGTTACATCAGCTCGCATCCCAATAGCTATAGTAGCAGCAGCAATCCCAACAACCCCACCACCTATAATTACAACCTTTCCAGGTGAGACTCCAGGCACACCTCCTAGTAAAACGCCACTACCGCCTTTACTAGCCTCTAAACAGGAGGCACCCACGCCCACACTCATTCTACCAGCAACCTCGCTCATAGGAGCTAATAAGGGTAGATAACCATCAATCTCAACAGTCTCGTAAGCGATTGCTGTGATTCCAGAGTTAATTATAGCATCCGTGCAAGTCTTATTAGCAGCTAAATGCAGATAAGTAAATAGAACCTGCCCCCTCCTCATTCTAGGGTACTCAATCTCAATAGGCTCTTTAACCTTTAAAATTAAATCCGCTAGCCGCCAAAGTTCATCTGCGGAGTCTATAATCTCTCCACCTGCAGCAATATACTCCTTATCGCTTATACCAGAGCCAATACCTGCATTTTTCTCAATAATTACTTTGTGACCAGCATTACTGTAGGCTTTTACCCCTGAAGGCGTTATCGCTACTCTAAATTCATTATTTTTCAACTCCTTAGGGATACCTACTATCATAATAAAACTCTCTACTACCCTAAAAGACTAACTAACATAGCTAACAGCGAAAGAAGTTCAAATTGAAACATACTAAGCAATAATTCAAATCTCATGCAATCTCCTTAATTATATATTATATAGTTCCAGAATAATTGAATAATACATATAAATATAAATCTTTAAAGTATAAATGACCCTCATATTATTAATAATAACCTCATAAACTCTGTTAACCTATATGCTTTAAATACTCTTAAAATAACAATTTTTGTGGAATAAACCACTACGATAAAATATATAAAAGAAGATATAAAATCGGTAATTAGGCTAGATCCCGCTGCCCGTAATTGGCTAGAGGTTATTTTAACCTACCCAGGAATACATGCAGTTTGGGGTTATCGCATAGCACATTATTTTTGGAGAATAAAACTTAAACTAGTAGCAAGAATTTATTCAAATTGGATTAGATCTGTAACAGGAATAGAGATCCATCCTGCCGCAAGTATTGGGAGAAGATTATTTATAGACCATGGGATGGGGGTTGTAATTGGTGCCACATCAATAATTGGCGATGATGTAACTATATATCATGGGGTAACTTTAGGAGCACGCTCTATTGATAGTGGTAAACGTCACCCTACTATTGGAAATAATGTAGTAATAGGTTCGGGAAGTAAAATATTAGGTAATATAAATATTGGAGATGGCGTCAAAATAGCCGCCAATCAGGTAGTAATAAAAAACGTTACATTAAACAACAAACCGCAATCAACAGACTCTTTCTCAATTTAAAACTAAATAAAAATAGCCCCGCATCTCTGGGGGGCTATTGCGGGTAAATCTGACTAGTCAGATAAACACGACGTTATTTACGTGTGAGCTCTCTCACATCTTCTTTAAGCATTGGCCAAGCCATGCGCCATAATACTACAACGGAAACTAGTAAGCCCAATTGGACTAGTGTAGTTAGTAATCTATTCATTACTTATTCTTCTTTCTCTTATAAATATTATAAGATAATTTAATTAATTACTTCTTAATTTTGTAACGACAAACCCATGGCTGCCATCCACGATCTTCAAATAAAACATATGCGGCTTCGGCGTTGGTATGAGGATCAAAAGCAGTATGCTTAGTGATACCTAACCTCTGCATAGTACCTCCATCATTTAATTGAAATAGACCACGATCAGCAGTTCCATTTGAGTTAGCACTATTAATAGCACTAGGATTTAATCGGCTTTCACACCATGCAATCTTAACAGCTTTACTAAAATGTTTAGCTGGAAAGTTTTCTGCAATAGCAACTACTGCATCTGCTTGCACTTTAGAGAGACCGGCGTAAACCTTACCACTCTTCGGTAGACCAATATGAAGTGCAGCCTTGTGAGCCAAAGCACTTCGCTGATCATTTATTTTTTTAACTTCAGAATACTCTTTTTGAGTATTAATTCTTATTACCTCACTTTTAGCTGTAACTGCATTAGCAGAAGCAACATTATTTATAGGTGATGGGGAAATAAGAAATACAAAATAAAAAATCAAAAATTTACTCAATTTTATTCTCTTATATTCTAAAGTTATATACTCTACTATTTTCATTTTACTCCATTTTTCTATGAAAAATATCATAGGGGGGAATTTATAATTAAATTATACAATAAGTGCAAATAAATATAAAAAAATAAAAAAACATATGCTAATCAATAATTTGCAGTAACATTAATAACAACGACCATGAAAGGGCAAAAAATGGCAAGAGCGGTAGGAATTGATTTAGGAACAACTAATAGCTGTGTATCAGTACTTGAAGGAGGGGAACCAACTGTTATTGCAAATGCAGAGGGTGCTAGAACAACACCTTCGATAGTTGCCTTTGCTAAAAATGGTGAGGTTTTAGTAGGAGAGGTTGCTAAGAGACAATCTGTCACAAATGTTGAGCGAACAATTCGCTCCGTTAAAAGACATATGGGCACAAACTGGACTCAAGACATTGACGGCAAGAAATACAACCCTCAAGAGATCAGCGCCCGTATATTGATGAAATTAAAGCGAGATGCAGAAAGTTATCTAGGGGAAAAGATCTCAGATGCTGTAATTACCGTACCTGCATACTTCAATGATGCTCAGCGCCAAGCGACTAAAGAGGCTGGCGAGATAGCAGGATTTAATGTTTTACGTATCGTTAATGAGCCTACAGCAGCAGCCCTTGCATATGGTTTAGATAAGGGTGATAAAGAACAAACTATTTTAGTTTTCGACCTGGGAGGAGGAACTTTCGATGTTTCGCTGTTAGAAATAGGCGATGGCGTCGTAGAGGTAAAGGCAACAAACGGTGATAACAACCTAGGCGGCGATGATTGGGATCAAGCTTTACTTGATTACTTAGTAAGCACCTTTGCAGCCAAAACCGGAATTAATCTAACTAAAGATAAGATGGCTATGCAGAGATTGAGAGAGGCAGCAGAGAAGGCTAAAATTGAGCTCTCAGCAGCAGCACAAACCTCAATAAACCTACCTTATATCACAGTAGATTCTGAGAAAAACCCACTTTTTCTTGATGAAACAGTAACAAAAGCGCAATTTGAGTCACTTACCGCCGACCTGCTTGAGAGATGTAAGAAACCTTTCCAGTCCGTTCTAAAAGATGCCGGTATTCCTATAGAAAAAATAGATCACGTAGTTCTAGTGGGTGGCTCTACCCGCATGCCTTCAGTAGTATCACTAGTAAAATCATTAACTGGGGGAAAAGAACCCAACAAGGGGGTTAACCCTGATGAAGTTGTTGCTGTAGGAGCCGCTCTCCAGGCAGGCGTATTAAAAGGTGAAGTTAAAGATGTGCTTCTACTAGACGTTACACCTCTCTCGCTAGGAATTGAGACCATGGGTGGGGTATTTACTAAACTTATTGAAAGGAATACAACTATTCCAACAAAGCGTAGCGAAATATTTTCTACCGCAGATGACAACCAACCAGCGGTATCAATTCAGGTCTACCAAGGTGAACGTGAAATGGCCGCCTATAATAAAAAGCTTGCAACCTTTGATTTAACTGGACTACCTCCCGCACCGAGAGGAATCCCCCAAATTGAAGTTACCTTTGATATCGATGCAAATGGTATAGTCCATGTCTCAGCAAAAGATTTAGGAACTGGCAAAGAACAAAAGATGACTATTACCGGTGGATCAGCTCTCTCTAAAGATGAAATTGATAAGATGATGAGAGATGCTGAAGCTCACGCAGAGGAAGATAAGCAGCGACGTGAAGAAGCCAATATAAAAAATGCTGGAGACTCTACTCTCTATCAGACAGAAAAGTTTCTAAAAGATAATGAAAGTAAATTAAATGACAATAATTTCCAACCATTAAAAGAGCAATTAGAAAACGCTCTTCAAGCATTGAGAGTTTCACTTGATAACAATGACCTATCAGCAATCAAAAACAACTCTGAGAAGGTTGCGGAAATAACTCAACAACTTACAACAGCACTTTATGCGAAAGTTGATACCGACTCACCTGCAAGCAGTGACTCCGAAGGGGGAAATATTGAGGATGCTGAAGTAATTAATGAGCAAAAATAATGAGTATTGAAAATGATAACCCCGAAACTATAGAAAATTCGGAATTAATTAGTGATGAGTTAAATAATCTCACTGAGCATTCTGAATCTAACTCTATAAATCATGAGATCGCATCACTTACTGAAACTCTACAAAGAGTACAAGCAGAATATCTAAATTATAGAAAAAGAGTTGAGAGAGATAAAGATCAGTCCACCATTCATGCTTTCACCTATATTCTCTTGGAGTTTTTACCAGTACTAGATGACCTAGAAAGAGCTGCAGCGCATCAAGAATTAGTAGGAGGGTTTAAAGCTGTCAGTGATAGGATTAATAATATTGTTGAAAATCTAGGTCTTACAAAATTTTCAGATATAAATGTTATATTTGACCCTGAAATTCATGAAGCGTTAGCTTATGAGCCTTCAAATGATAATTTTCCCCAAACTATTATCAAAGTATTACAACCAGGATACAAATATAAAAATAAAGTAATAAGACCTGCAAGAGTCGTTGTCTCACAACCACAAAATCAGAAGTAATTGAAAAATGGCCAATAAAGATTTTTACGAAAAAGATTACTATAAGATTTTAGGAGTATCTAAAAATGAGACGCAGAGCGAAATCAAAAAACATTATAGAAAGTTAGCTCGTGAACTACACCCTGATAAAACTAAGAGTGATAAAAAACTTGAAGAGAAATTTAAATCAATCTCTGAGGCATACGAAATCTTAGGTGATGATAAGAAACGTAAAGAGTATGATGATATACAACAACAGATAAAAAACGGTAATATACACTTCGGGCCTAAATCAAACCAGCAATCTTACCAAAATACAAATTACTCTGATCTATTCTCAAATAATGATACAGATGATATCTTCTCGTTATTATTCGGCACTAACGCAAAACGAAAAGGGGTCGACCTACAAACAAGTATTGATATTAGCTTTAAAGATTCTATACTCGGTACAGAGGTTACTATAAAATTATCGGAAAAAAATTCAAAAGATGAGAGCGTAAAAATAAAAATACCTGCTGGTGTAAAAAATGGTAGCAGAATCAAGGTCAAAGAAAAGGGCGGAAACAACAATAATGGCCGCGGCGACCTATACATCTTAGTAAATGTAACCCCGCATCCAATCTACTCTAGAGTGGAAAATAATATTCATATGACCTTACCTATAACCTATGCGGAAGCTGCTTTAGGAGCTGATATTTATATACCTACGATAGATAGCGGTGATATAAAGGTAAGAGTAAACCCTATAAACACATCTGGAAAAGTTTTAAGAATTAGAAATAGAGGAGTTAGAGATAAATTCTCGCAAGGTGATCTGATAATAACCTTATTAATAGTTTCACCAGAAAAACTCGATCTTAAAGCCAAAAAAGCATTAGAAGATTACTCAAAAGCCACGGCATCTTTCAACCCGAGATTACAGCTATTTAAAGACTCTAAACTATAAATTAATTAAAATGCTATAATAGTATAACTTATAAATATACCATTAAAATACTAATAAAGGAATAAAATGTTTAATTGGAAAAAAATAACTGCTATTATTATTTTAGCTTTTTTTGCCTTGCCTCTAAACCAGGCCTCGGCTATTGTATCACCAGACAGACCAGTTTATAATAACGAAGCTCTCTGGACGGCTAGAATAACATTTATTGACCCTTATGAGAAGAAAGAAGCATTACTATGTTCAGGTGTTCTAGTAACTCCATCAATCGTAGTAACAGCTGCTCATTGTCTAGACCCTGATATGGGTATGGAACTTCTTAGTACAATGAAGGTCTATCTGGGTGCTCATAATGTAAGTGACCCTAATATGGTCGCCTATACCCCCTCCTCTTTTGTATATCATAATAAATACTTTAGAACAGTATATGATATTTTATCAGAGGAAGAGTTTGAGGAAGGCTTAGATACTAGTGATATCGCTATTATAACCTTAGCTAAACCAGTAAAAAATATCAAACCTATCACCTTACCTAATAAAAACTACAAACCAGTTGGTACATTACGTACATTTGGCTGGGGTATGATTAACGATCAAGGCGATATGTCAGAAAATTTACTTACTGCGCTTCAATATGATATGAGTAAAGATAATGATACCATTGCAGAGTATGATCTTTATGATGACTTTAAAAAAGTTATCCCCGCTACAGCTTATAAAGATAATCTCTCTATAGGAACTTGTTATGGTGACTCAGGTGGCCCATTAGTGGATAAGAAAAATATCCTTGTGGGAATTACCAGCTGGGCTAATACAGATAATTGCTATACCCCAATGGCTACGATCTTTACAAAAATCTCCGAGTACCGGGATTGGATCACAGCTGCCTCGATTAAATCTGAGAAGCTACTAAAATCTAATATCTGCATTGAAATTAGCAAGAAAGACTCATTAAATGAGGCAAAGAGCTTTATCTCAAAAATTAATGCTCAAGCTATTTGGTCTCCTTACTATAACAACTACTCAAAAACTTTAACCTATAATGATATCGCTTCTTTGGCAAAAACCACCCTTAAAAACTTTAATGGTGGGAAGTTCTCCAAAGGTAACTATATCTCTACTTACAATATTACATATAAGGTAACTTATAGTAAAGGTAAATTCAAACTAGGTCCTATAGTAAAAGATAATTCATCACTTATTTCAAAAAATATCAACAAACTATTTATGATAGGATATGAAAAATCTAGAGCTAGCTCAAATAACAAGGGTAAATATATTACCCCTAAGAGTTATAAACCTACCATGTGTCTCTCTCCAAAGAAAGAGAAAACAGAGAAGGCAGATACTCAAACAAATCAAGACTCCTATAATAGCCAAGCCGGTTATAATGAAGTTATTGCTTTAGTGAAAGAGATAAACGCCTTAGCTGCATTTACCTCTAAAGATGATGCTGCCGAGCAAGTAGCAGTAGCTATTGAGAGTAATAGTTATGGCTCATTTGAGTTTATCGCTTTTGATAAAGGAGTGTATACCGCCACAAATGGCGATAAATACACTATTTCATTTGCTTTAGATAGAGCGTATTTGGAATCAAATATTGTAAACTATAACGATAAGCCAATGGTAAACGTTCCAGATTTAGTTCCACTGCCTGTACCACCGTTAAAGCCTCCGACAATATCTAGTGAAGATTATTTTTGGGGCACGAATGACAGTTGGTCAGAGTATTCAGGAATTACTAATAGCGATAATTTCGAAAATACAGAAAATATAGAAAGCTCTCAGAGAAATAGAGAACCAATCTCACCTGAGCCTTATATCTTTTCATGTAACTTCGATCTAGAAATTATCAAAGAATAAAATATGTAATAAGGAGAGTAGTAAATAGCCTAAAAACTAAATTATTACTCTCCTTATTTTATTTAAGAACCTGATTAAAGAATATGCCAAATTATTTCTTTATACTAATATCAAACTCAGGAAGTCTTATCTCTTCAGCAAGATTACAGCCCTCTATAGTGCTCGCTATAATTAAACCAGTCTGATTAACCATTGCAACAGACTCGCCTGGTAGTAAGATGTATCCATCACTGTAAATATCTTCACCTTGGCTATTGTAGCCTTTTCCGCCTATTACTATTGAATTACTCTTATGATTATTTGTAACCGCAAAACTTTGATTTTTAATAAACCTATCATTAAACGCCATCTCTATATGAGGTCTATTAATCTTGGCACACAAAGCACTCTGCCCAGGATAAATCTTACCCCTAAGCTTTTCATTCTCTCTGCTTGGTAAAAACTGATAGTAATCGGAAGTAGTAGAAAACATATCTTTATCTATATTATCTAACCGCATCTCATTAACCCCAAATTTATAATTCAAATCAATTGGTTTAATTGAACTTACATAATTAAATAGCTCAAAGTTATTATCATAAATATAATTATTATTTGAAATTTCATCTTTTCTTTCAATATTAAATCTCTCAACAAAGTAGTTATACATATCCATACCATATGCATAAGAAAGCGAAACTGAGGGGTGCCAATCAATTGGGTTAACCCATCCAATTTTACTTTTCTCCTTTACAATTATATCTGATAAAGTAGATGGTATTATATCAAAACCCACCTCTTTAATTAATTCATATATATTGTCATCCCTAATTATTCCGCTATTTTCCATAGGATTTAAAGGCATAAAAATAACCTCAAATCCATTTTTCTTGGAGTACTTTTCTAAGTTACTTAAAGAATCTTTAAACAAAGATACCGCTTGCTCTTTATCGATTTGTTTATTACCTTCAGTATCCTTTAGATACTTATCACAATAGCGCATAATAAGCGCTTTACTACTCTTTGGGAAAATGTTATAAGTATTAAGTAAAACCTTACTAAACCAGACCCTCCCATTTATACAATTAATATACTCTAAACCATTGTTACCGCTCTTACTTATTCGTTCACCTCTTAAAATACCAATATCGACATTTAGCCAATCATTTGGTAAAAAACCTATAACTAAATAATCTATATCTATCTGCTCAGTTAAATTATTTGCATTAAGTACATAATCGTAAAATCCCCAACCATTTCTCCCTGCAGATATTATATTAAAGTAATGATCTTTATGTAAATCCTTTATTCTATCAGCAAAAATTTTATAAAAGATCCTATTCTCATCTATCGAATTTTGCCCAGCCACAAAAGAATCCCCTACAATTAAAATACTCTTTTTACCAGGATCCATAGGTAGGGTATTTACCTTGAATTTAAAATAATCAGAATCCTCCTTGCTGCCTCCCCTATTTTCTAAGAAAAATTTATCTTTATTAACCTTATAAAAATCACTTATGTATCCTTGATGGAAATTGGAGATAGTGTTATCTCTACCCCTTAATGACTCAACAAAATAACTCTCTCTTGACCATACCTCATCACTTAAATCGGCGCCTCTGTTGAAAACTACTCTCAAATCACTAAATTTATTTATTCCTTCAGAATCAATTTCTCGCAATTGACTGCTATCTATCTTATCTGAACTAATGATAGAGCCTTTAAAATTCACATTGTTTTTCTGATTTAAATGAATTTCTAAGAAAAATAGAGAAATCAAAGAAATAACTATGAAAAAAAATATCATAGTTATCGTAATTTTAAATATAGTAGGTAATTTAACAATTTTTCTCACCACCATACTTTGCAAGAATCGTAATTTACGACAAATAACTGAATTAAATAAAACAATAATTACAAAAACTGGTATTATATATAAAAATTAATAAAAATTATGAAATCTTTGAATAATTAGTACGGTAAAACTCTTAGACTCTCAACCATACCCCTGAGATCATCATAAAGCTTGTGGGTAATAACCCAATTAAACACCTCACTAGTTTTAGCATTACTCCCTACACCATTACTTACCTTATCAGATATTTTTAAATTAATTGAGCCTTTGAAATTAAGGTATTTAGCTAAAAAAATCGCAATTTCTACAATCTCATCTCCCTCACCCTTTGCTATATTAAAACAGTTAAACTTTTTCTCAATTAAATTGTAATTTTCAATATACTCTCTAAAATAAACACCCCTCAATAGTAAATCAACACAATCATCGACATTTATAAAATCTCTTTTAGCGCTAAGGTAGGAATCTTTAGAAATTTCAATACTAATACTATCACCTTTTAGTAACTCTTTAATTAGGTAAGAAAGGACTCCTTTATCCTGAACTCTCCCATCAGCTCTAAAGCCATATAAATTAGCGATTCTAAAGGCAAAAACCGTCTTATTATTTTTAATAGACCAATCACATAATAATTTCTCACCAGCTAACTTACTCTCACCATATTTGCTATTAAAACCCGCCTCATCGCTCTCTGATTTTACCTCATTGCCGGTATCGCCGTAAACAGCCATAGAGGATGCAAAAATAAAATTTGATACAGGGGTATCTGATAAATAATCTAACAAATTCGATAACTGCTCAATATTGACCTTATTGCATAACTCAAAATCACTCTCACAAATCCTCAAATCAGCTATAGCACTTAAATGAACAAAAGTGGTATCTTTCTTATCGCTTAGTAAAGTTTTCAGATAACTATACTTATCGCTACCATCCCACTGCTCTCTTTTGATAAGAATAATCTCTTTACCTCTATTTTGAAGCTCAAGCGCCATTTTGCCACCAAGAAAACCGGTACCTCCTGTAATTAATACCCTCACATATTCCCCCTCACACTCTCTTAGTCAATAGTAAAACTTACGCGCATAAAACTTAATGGTAGTAAACCAGCCATATAAATACTATTATTAAATCAATCGTAACGACATAAACAAAATTTTTCTATTTACGGTTTTAGCTCTCTAATCTACAAGGCCTATAATGATGGGTAACGGCAGCAAGGTTATCCACGCACTCCTTAGCCTTCTCAAATCCACCAAGGCAACTACTCAAAAAATCACCTTTAAAAAATTCATTACATATGTCATCTACTTCATATTTATAAGCGGCAAAACTCATAAATCCAAACGCCTTGCTACAAATTGTATCTGAAGCGCAGCTTTTAATCAAATCATTAAATTCATCAATCTTACTCAAACTTAATTCTTTAGAACCTAAACACCAAAAACTTACGCAATGGGTTCCAGATATTCCTTTAGCATAACCATATTTGCAGTTATTATTGACCCTTTCATTATCTATATCACAGATATCATTAAGCTTTAACCCTGGGGTTATCTCATAAGCTACTAAATTAGTAACACAGCCTAATGCGATTAACTCCTCCGCACCAATACAATCAGCAAGTTTAATAACTTTTTTATCGGGTTTGTTGTTACCTTGGTAAGCCATTATAGCGCCATTTACGCAAGCAGATATAAACATATCATCTGGTATCTCAGAGCAGATACTGATAGCATCCATTGGGTCTAATGAATTATGATAAGCAGCATGACCAATACCATGAATACACTCAGCTAGTATTCCTCCGCTATCTAATTTACCGCAAATGTCGTAAGCGTACTTTATAACTTCATTATTACTCTCAATATAACCTTGAAAAATTCCATGATAATAACCATAGGCACAGAACTTTTTGCCTAAAATCATACTTTTATCGCCATAATCATTAAATAATTTATAACCAATCTTATGAGCTATATCATGACATATAGTCGTTAATTCAGGATTCTCATTTAGAAGACTTTCAAAACCAGTTAAAGATCTCTCAACGCTAAAATTATCAGCAATAGAAACTACCCTATCAGATATGCAGTCTCTATAAGTATCGCTATTTTCGGCCTCCCCACATTTATATAAAATTTTTAATAAAGATTGATTACTAATAGTATTTTTACTCTCAGATAAATTTACAAATAAAAAACCTGCACTTAAAAACAAAAGTAATACAACAAAGTACGATAACTTTCTTTTCATAACATAATTATTCGTTATAAAAAGAATTAATCAAATAATGCTATAGCATAAAATATTCAGCACTAAACCAAAACAACAATAGTAGTATTTACGGCTTGATTTTTTAAATTAATCTCAACGCCATCTAGGCTCTTTACGGTAATATCTACCATACTAAGCTTACCCACCCCGAAGCGTACCTTATTATCTGAGTTGGAAAAATGACTCTGACCTGCAGTTCCTGTGTATCCAAACCAACTCTTCCCATCACCGCGTATCTCAACTTTAGAATTTATAATGGGAGCATTGCTTACTTTATCCCTAACATCAACAGAGATATAATTACCTTTACTTTCGGACTTATTTATAAAAACAAAGGGCTCTGAGCTGAAACCAGAGGCTACTACTACATCCAACAAACCATCTAAGTTAAAATCTAAAACCCCAACGCTAGCAGAAGAAAACGGCAAAAGGAGTCCGCTCTCGCCCGCAACATCGGCAAATTTACCAGAACCGCCCTCTTTAAAAAGTCTAATTTTGTCACGCCTATGGTTCCATCCTACCTCAGCCGGCGAGGTCTCTAATACTTGTCCAGACATCTGAAGTAATTCAGACCGACCATCGTTATCGAGGTCGGCAAAAACAGCTCCCCACCCCCAACCACCTTCCCGTAAACCATAAACGTCACCTTTCTCTTCCCAGACCCCAGCTCCTTTTGATACCCAAAAATTATTACCTAGATCTGAATCGCAGCTTACGATGTTACCTGGACATACAAATGTGGTAGATATCTTTTGGTGAATCTGTGAAGCGAAAATATCTAAAATCCCATCACTATTGATATCGATACTAGCGGGACCCATAAGCGAATGACCAAGGAAAGAATTTCTAGTATCCACGATCAAATCTTGACCCCTATTATTATATAACATCACACCAGTTCCATAATCACCAGCAACATATATATCAATATACCCATCATTATTATAATCATTTGTATTGACGGCATTTACAAACATAATTGGATCTACAAATTTTGTACGGCTACCTACATATAAATTATCACTTAATACATATTTTAATTTCTCATTGAGATTAAAACTAGCAGATATATCCTCAAAACTACCATTACCTTTATTGAGCAATAACATCAAGCCTGGGCTAATTTTACCCCTCTCTTTATTGTAAAGAAAATTTTGACCACCGGTAAAACCTAGAAGGATATCAGGGTACCTGTCATTATTAAAATCAAAAACAGTTACAGTCGTACTATTTGGAAAGTTATTACTGTTTCCAAAATTAAATCTATAACTATTGTCTACACGCCAATTAGCACCATCATTAGATGCTATTACAACAATTTTCTGACCTCCAATTGAAATTCTATTTGTAAAAATAATTTCGACCTTACCGTCTAAATTAAGATCAGCTATAACAGGTGTACCAGGCCAGCTCTCAATATTAGGAATAGAGGTCAAAAAGCCATCATCTTCTTGGAAAGAATTTGGTAAGGGTAGCTTAATTAATTCAAATCTTTCTCCATACTTATTGAGATATAATAAATTAGGTGCCTTAACTATATCAGGATAACCATCGGCATTAACATCACCAACAGCGACCGCAGGGGTACCAATTGCGAAAAAACACCTAGCTATTGAACTTGAAAATTGATACTGAGGTAAATTACTAAAATCTCCTGAAATCTGGCCATCATACGATAACTCAAGCTCATCAACTACCTCTCTATTTTTAGCATTAGGTCTATCTATGCTATCCTCTAATCTTAACTTGCGCAAACAAACATCTCGCAAAACCTTATCTTTACTAGAAAGTAATTCACTACTAATATTGGTAAATGATAGTTCAGAAAAAGAGGTATCATTTGTATTTATAAAAGCTGAAAAACCTAAAGTAATTGTAAGTATTATTAGTAATATAAATAATTTTTTATTTAAAAACCTTGTAATCATATTCATCGGCTATACACCCCCCTATTTTCTTTCCCTCATTTAGACTAAATAAATAATCATGACCAAATAAAACTGCAGCATTACCCAGCTCTCTTGAGAACGCATTAGCATCTTTATAAACTCTTGTAGAGCTAACAGATACCTCGCTTGCTGGAATTTCTAATCTAATAGGGATTATCACTCCATATTTCTCTACCAATTTTGCAAATATCTCACCATAGGCTGAAAATTCAGATGGGAAAGGTGGTCGCGTCTGTAAAAATGATTGTCTCATAGTAACAGTGCTAAGATCGCTCAAATGCGCTATTTGATACTTGTATTTTTCACCGTAAACAATTATAGAAGCATCATGCAAAACCCTGATTAGATTATATATAAATTCATCACTTTTCTTATTATCAAATTTTGCATCAGATAAATAATTTAAAGCTACAGATATTAAAATACGTCCTGGTTGGCCATTTTGGGGGTTAGTAAAATTATTTACCAAGTTTCTAATACGGTTAGAATCCTTGTCTGTGTACATATTAACTGTCAAATTAGCCGCAATATTAGCTTCATTGATCAACTCATCAAAAGTTTTGATTGGGAACTCGTTAACTTTGCAATTATAATCCTGATATAGTTTTAACTCACCCCAGTAAGGAGTATACTCATTACCAAGTGTAGCATCAGGTTTCCAGGAGTATAAAGATAAATCAACACCTAAGTCTACCGGCGACCCAGTTCTCACAAAATACCTATCGCTCTCTTTATAACCATCACTCTTTGTTAATAAAACAACATCCTCTACACTTTTACTACTCTGACTCTTTGGTAGTATTTGAGCAAAATCTTCATCTGATGTAATATTTTTTATCACCTCAAAAAAAGAATCCTCACCCTCTTCACCTAAAGCTTCATACTCGCTTCGCATATAAGCTTCAGAAGCGTATCTTAGTGTTCTAGTATACTCATTACTTTTGAGATGTAATTGAGTAGAAATTAAATCAAACTTACCAATCAAATAAGCTAATCCCTCCCCCTTGGCACCACTACTCCAGCCTTCGGGAGAGTCAGCAAAATCTTTTTTAAGCGGGTTATTTACTATTTGAATAGTAAATATCAAACCTAAAGCTAAGAGGAGAATTAAAGAATTTTTAAATAGCTTCATATTAAAAATTATACCGATCAAGCAGTTTTAGACAATAATCTAATAAAATTTAAGCATACTTGACTAAAAATATAGTACTAAGAAGTTTAATTTTATTTTAATTATTATATGTAAAGTTATTATTCTTTAAATTTATGCAAACAGGATTAAATTTAGTGATACTACATATCTCATCAGCTAAATTAGGGTCACCTAAGCGCCCTAAAACCCATGTTGCCGCCCCATTAACGCAAGAATCTAACAACCCGCCTTCAAAATTACTACATACTCTCATGGATTTAAGTATACTATCTTTATTTACAACTGTAAAAACCCTTTTATCTGCTGACCCCATGTTCTGACTTTGCTCGCCGTTATAAAGTTTAGACTCAAATCCTGCAACTATCTCAACGGTAGAATTGCCGACCCCATTAGCGCAAGCACCTTTTTTGGGTGAATTAAGGTTTTCGCATATCTCTACATACTTATATAATTCAGTTAGCAACTGATCTAACTCCTTTATAGGCATACGAAATAGGTATTTATGTTTTAAAAATTCCATTACACTAATGCTTATACATGTCGATTGATATTTTTCATTTATTTCTAAACAATCAACTAGTAATTTATTAATATGTTCTACCTTTAATTCATTTTTTTTAACTAATTCAATTAGAAAGTGAGATGAAAGAACTCCAGTAAAACACTCTTGTTTATCTTCTTCATTTTTGAAAGCTTCAGAACAAGCGTCAACACCAACTTTCAAATTATTAAATGATCTGTACAAAGCTCTTCCCGTGCCATGAATACATAATCTGTAAGCTGCGGTATTTATATCTTTGCTCTGACATAAAAAAGGAATCTCTCTTTTTACTGTCTCAATATTACTATTTGTACCCCACTCCTCAAATGCTCCATGATAGATTCCAGCAGCACAAATACTTTTCTTTGAAATGGCACTTTCTAAACCTATATGATAAAAAAAGATTTTACCTATAGTATGAGCAAACGCATGACAATCAATGGGATAGGAATTTGATAAATTATCATTATTTTCTAATTTTTCCATACTAAGTATGACACTCTCTATCTCACCTTTCTTAGCATTATTAGCAATTTTCTCAAACTCACAAAAAACTACACCCACATTGCGGCAATTTTCCGAAAGATATTCCATATCACTCTTAATTAGTAAAGATCTATTTAAATTAGCGTAAACAGAGTCGATATTGTTATAATAAACAACAAAAGATATAATAAAAATAAAAGCCGAGAAAGCGGCAATTATTGATTTTTTACTTTTCATATATACATAATGCTTTTATAAGTATTTTTTGCCTATATTTATTAATTAAATCTTATATATATAGATATTTTTTTTATAATTAATATATATTTGATTAAAATAATTATAAAATCTTGCAATAATTACAATAAAGGGTATAATCGAAATCATGAATCATACCACTACACTCTCATCAACCTATATAACAATTGGCTACATATTAATATTTACTGCCCCAGCTATGCTTCTTTTTTACAAACTTTTCTCAAAAAAATATAAAATAGCCGCAATATTTCTAGCTGCACTAGTAGTAGCATTTCAGGCATTCCATACTTTAGAGCATTTTATACAAACAGTTTATTGGTCTAAAAATATGTGGTCTGCGCCTTATATGACCCCTTTTGCGAAAAGTATCGCATCAGGGCTCGAGACAATACATAGAAAGCACTTCGATATCACACCATCTCCTACATTGGGAATGGAACTACTTCATTTTTATGGTAACCTAATATTTTTTATTGGAATTTTAGCAATTTACTTATCACCGCACTTCTTAGCAAGAAGAAATTTAATAAAGTACCCTTTGGTATTTGAAGGAGTTCACCTTCTTGAACACACCACCCTGCTGATCTCTGTTATTTTAGGGGCTGCACCTTGGGGAGCCTCTACATTATTTTCAAGTTTAACTGGCTCTCAGCTCTCTATTCATAGAATTTGGTGGCACCTAATTATGAATTTTACGGCATTTTTATTAACAATATTATCTCTAACATTAAAAAAATTACCTGCTCTGAGTACTATTATAATTACTGTTTTAACTACCAATATAATCCCTATTATCGTTGCCTATAATTATGGGGCCGCTAACTCAGGATACTACTCTATAGACTCACTTGTTAGCAGTAAAGTATTTCTCTCTCTAATTATTAACCCTATCTTTTTTACTGGGTTTTATCTAATATATAAAAATAAAATCAGCAATATAAATATTAAAAATAGTTAGTAATTAGAAATATCTAAACATCCTCAAATAACTAAAGTTAATAATAGAAAAAAGCACCCTAAATCATAGAAAGGAAAATACTTTGATTTTAAATCTTATAAGGGATACTTATAAGATGAATTTAAAGGTAAAAAATTATAGAAAGAAGGGCTTTACCTTAAAAGAGGTTGTGATAATTTTTGTTATTATGGCTATTTTATCATCTATAACTACATTTACTTACAATAAAGTAAACTCAAAGAGTAAAGAGGAAATTACATTATTAGAAGCAAAGGCTCTCGCTAAAGTAGTTCTCTCAGAAGCAAATTATAAAGATAGAAATTATATAATTACAACTGATTTTCAAGAACGGGATCTAGATTTATTTATAGCAGAAATACAAATATCTTCAGAAAGGGAGGGTTCTGATCCTGAAAAAGGATCTTTCTGGGAGTATAGATCATCATTAGATATTACAGCTCTAATATACCAAGATGGCTCAGTAAAATTAAAAGATATAAACTCACCAGAGTTGGTCTCTACGCTAGATGTAATAAGCACTAACAAACCTACCGTTTCATCTCTAAATATATACTGCATTACTGAAAAACTAAACTCATGTACAGAAAGCGGCGGTAAAAAAGCGGTTTATCTATCTTGGGTTTCAAACAATCAATCATCATTAGAGGTTATAACCACGCCTAAAATGAGTAGGGGTGAGGTAACCTCGCTCTCAAATAACGACAGAGAAATCTACCTTGGTATGGCAGAAATTGGTACTACTTACTTAATTAAAATTAAAGTATATAGCAATAATACCCTTAATGGAGCATTCTCTAGCTCAGTGCTCTCATATACACCAACTGCTACAACTATCTTAAACTTTGAAAACAATTCTACAAATTTAAACATTATAGGAAATTATAAAGATCAAGAAAATAGCGTTCAGATTCAAAGATCTGAACAGAAAACAGATATAAGATTCGATACAACCAATTGGAGTAAGATAACGATAAACTATAACTTATTAGACTACCATCTTGAGAGCTCTTCCACTATAGCTCAAAACAGATATCTATACAAAAAAGATGAAAAACAAATAAGTATAAATATACCTAAACTTAATAAATATAAATTAACTATTGAGTATAGCGATAAAGAAAAACCATTTATCTACAATATTCTCTAGCATATCTGCTCACAGATATAATCACTCTTAGAGTATAATAAATAATTGTTCTTACTATTAGTACTCTTTAGAAAATCATATGAGAAAAAATTCTTTTTAAAGTAGCTTATATCATAATACTCGTGCTTGTAAGAAAAGTTAATTGTAGTCCCATATAACACATCTAATTTGACATTATAATCTTTATCATATACTGTATAAACATTTTTACCACCTGGTTTCTCTCCCCAGTTTACAATGATCTCACCAGTAGGTGCATAGGTAGCATTACCCATAGTTCTGGACATGCAGTATAAAGATGAATTAACTAATGAACATTTATTGTCGGGAGACGTTAATCCTTTAACAAAAGTAGCACTCTTTTTATCTTTATCAATTTTATAAATAACAGCCCTAGATGTCTCATTTATAGAAAGCCTATTATCAAATGTTAGAAAAAGACCATTAACCTCATTAAAACTTCCTGAATGTGTCCTAGTTACCCCTTTTGCAGGGTCATTAAAAGTAGTAATTAACTTATCTGTATCAATATCAGCAGAACGCATATATGGATTTTTCTCATTATAAAGAACCCAATTAATTTCTTTATTTTTTATATCAATATTGTAAGTACCAGAGTTGTGTAAAGAAACTGTTACATTTCCTTCATTGTTATCTAGGGAGAGCCAATTTGGGTGCTGAGCATCAATTTCACACTTAGTATAACCCTTCTCTTCGCGTATATTTATTGTTACCCCAAAAGTGGGCACATTTTTAATCTCAAAAGACCAATTAACTAAACCTTTTTTATCAGTTCTAATTACTCTAGTTTCTCGAATTAATACCTTATCAGAGCTCTTACAAATCTCCTCTTTCCTAGCCAAATCAGGATTTAAATTGCCATCGAAATTCCCATTATTACTAAAAATATTATTAACAGATTTTGGGTTTACCAATTTATCTACATATGAGATAAAGTAAAAATGCTTATCAGTTGATTTATAATCATGATAATCAATAGGAGGATAAACTTTGACACTATTGACAACTTCATATGGTAATATATTTGAGATTATACTATTTTCTTTTAAATCAATAGACATAACCCTACCAGAAATCTCATTTTTATTTTGCGGCGCCAGCTCCCTATACTTAGTAGCAAACCACTCTAACCTTGAGCCTTTTAATTGAAAACCAGTAAAGTTGCTATGACCTTTAAAATATCTATACCACATAGGGACCCCATTATTATCTAAAATATATAAAATAGTGGTATTGTCGCTACAAGGATTATTATCTGGACAGATAACTATACTAGAATTATACATAAATTTACCTAATATGACACCTTTAGTACTCTTGCTATAATTTTTGTACTTGTAATCAATGCTTTTCCAACCATTATTAAGGCATCTTACTGTAAAATCATATCTTAAACCATTACCGACACCTTTATAGGAGCGAACCTGGTCGTTAACAAAAAAATCATTGAACTGAACTTTTGAACTACCTTTTGTTAAAGTAAATGGTATATTTTTCTTATGACAATTATATAACGCATAATTTGTTATATCCTCGGAGAAAGCAGGGAAAAAACCATGAATATCATTAATCTTCATAATGGGAGTAACGGAGTTTACAGCGTAAGAGGTATTGCTGCTAATTAATACAAAAAGTAAACCTGCAATTAAACGCTTTAGCATTTACTCATCTCAATATCAACTCTCTCAACAAAGTAGTCGTATCTAAGTAGCCTACCGCAGAAATACTCACCTGTTACTCTGCTCCCTACCTCTAAGCTACTAGCTTTAGCTTTGATGCTTAGATCTAAATAACTTTCAGGTTGATAACCAATTAACTGTCTCTCAATATCGCTAACAGTAATTATAGAAAGACCCTCGGCTTCAGCTACAGTATTAGTGGCAAGTAAAACCTTACTTATCAACTCTTTAATTTTTTCGCTACTGCTACCAATATAACTCTCACTTTTAATTATCTCATCTAAAGCAACAAACTTTAAATTAACGCTTTTATCAATCTCACTAATACTTTGTGATGAAATTTTATTAAACTTAATTTTAATATCAGATAAGTTTGTGCTTGAAACTGTGAATATAGCTAATACCTTCTTAGCTAAATTTTTATCTTTAATCACAATCTCACTTATCAAATAACTGCTACCACTTTTCTTCGTAGCTATAAGTAACTTACTGTTATTTGAACTATCTCCAAAATAAGCAACACTACCTTTCTTGCTTAGTAATTTTGTTTTTAAACCAATCATATCTAAAATCTCCTTATCCTCACCAATAAACTCAGGATAGAAATTATCTAATTGCACCCATACCTTTACCTTACCCTCAGCACTCACTAAGCTAGCTCTGTTTAGAAGCGAGATTTTCTTATTTAAGCTTCTTTTATTATTATTGATAGTAAAAAAATATCTCACGCTCTCTTTATCGTAAAAAGATGCGACAGCCTTATTTTTAATATACAAAACTGTCTCAACATTTTTTTGGTGTATTAAAGTTTCAGAAGCAGCTTGTGCGTTTGCTATGTTTGAGATTGTAAATAAAGAGATAATAAATATTCCTAAAGTTTTCATGATAACATTATCACCCTCAAAACCCTCTTGTCATACTGCTAACTCTATTAAAAATCAATAACTATGGTAGATAGCTATACATAATGTAGATTTGAAAATACCTAATGGGTAAATTGATTATATTAATCTGAAATCTAACAACTTTGATTACAGATAGAACCACTCTTAGAGTACAGTAATTGATTATTTTTTGTATTTGTACTTTTCAGAAAATCATATGAGAAAAAGTTCTTTGGAAAATAACTACTATCATAATACTCATGTTTATAAATAAAATCAACAAAGTTACCATAATTAACATCTAATTTTACATTGTAATCCTTATCATAAACAGTGTAAGCATTTTTATTGCCTGGTTTCTCTCCCCAATTTACAATTAACTCACCAGTAGGCGATTCTGTAGCGTTACCCATAGCTTTCGTCATGCAATAAATTGATGAATTGATTAAAGAACATTTATTTTCGGGCGAACTGAATCCTTTGACAAAAGTTGCTGTCTTTCTCAACTTATCAATTTTATATATAACAGCCCTAGAAGGTTCAGAATCTTGCATTCTATTATCAAATGTAAGAAATAAATCGCTATCCTTAATAAAACTTCCTGAGTGTGTCCTGGTTACCCCTTTCAAAGGGTCATTAACGGTTTTGAGTAACTTAGATCTATCTACTTGAGCTAAACGCATATAATTATACGACTCATTATAGAGAACCCAATTTATCTCTTTATTTTTTATATCAATATTGTAAGTACCGGAGTTATGTAAAGAAACTGTTAGGTTTCCTTCGTTGCTATCAAGACTTAACCAGTTTGGGTGCTGTACATCAATTTCACACTTTGTGTTACCCTTTTCATCGCGTATATTTATAGATACACCAAAAGTAGGTAAGTTATTAAACTCGTATGACCAGTTAACTAAACCTTTTTTATCAGTTCTAATAACTCTTGTCTCCCGAATTAATATCTTATCAGAGTTCTTACAGATCTCCTCTTTCCTTAAAAATTCCGGAACATCCTCTTTCCCTACCATATCAGGATTTACAGTACCAATTTTACTAAAAAGTTGTTCCAAGTTGACGAGTTTGGATGTTTGCGAATTTTTTATAGTTTTTGGGTTTACTATTTTATCAACATATGAGATAAAGTAAAAATACTTATCAGTTGATTTGTAATCATGAAAATCAATAGGGGGGTAAACTTTTTCACCGTTGACAATTTCATACGGTATAATATTAGAGAGAATACTGTTTCCCTTTAAATCGATAGCCATAACTCTACCAGAGATCTCTTTATTATTTTGCGGAGGTAACTCTTTATACATAGTGGCAAACCACTCTAATTTTGTACCCTTTAACTGAAATCCTGTAAAATTACTGTTTCCCTGAAAAGACCTGTACCACATTGGTACGCCATTATCATCGACAATGTACAAAACGTTAGCGCCTTTGCTACATTGAACTTTATCTGTACAGGTAATTATACTAGGAGTGGCTATCTTACCTAATATATAACCCTTATGGCTCTTGCTATAATTTTTATACTTATAATCTATAGTTTTCCAACCATCATTAAGACATCTTATAGTAAAATCAAAATTATAACCGTTTTTTTTACCTATATATGAAAGCACCTGATCATTTTCAAAATAATCATTAAAATCGATAACTGTGCTACCATTTATAATTGAAAAAGGAATTTTTTTCTTATGGCAATTATAAATTGCATAATTTTTTATTTCTTTAGAAAATATAGGAAAAAAATTATGAATACCATTAATCTTTAAAGAAAAAGATGATTTGCTGGTAGGGGCAGCATGAGATGTAGTGCTACTTAGCAAAACTAAAGCTAAAACTAAAGCTAATCTCCTAAACACTCTACTCATCTATATTTCTTCCTTTTTTGAAAAAGAAAACCCAATTTTCTCATTACGTAATTATGAAGAAAAACTTCCTCTATTCACTAATCTTAACTAGATAAAAACAATTAAAATACTGCAAAAGGATCTAACAAGATAGTTTCTCGCCCTTTAGAAAACTTATTATTATTATAGCCGTGCTCTTATTACTAACCAACTTACTATGTGTAACGCCCTCCTCGCCACAGAAAGAACTAATCTCGTAATTACTTGCCCCACTTAGTATTGAAGATTCGCTAGGGGTAACAACCTCATCGAAAGAACTTCTTAGCGATAACCATCTCTCTTTATCATGAGGCCTCATAAGCTCTCTAATAAAATCAGAATCCGGGCTCATCTGTCGACACGATAATGGGCAAATCTCCCCACCAATCAAAGAACCTAGCCTTGCCACCTCCGAACCATTATGAGGGCTCCCTATAGTAACAACTCTACCTATATACTGCGCTAGCTCGCTATCTTCCAATGCTCCTCTTGCTACCAATCCTCCCGCCGAGTACGCTACAATACTAATTCGCTCACCTCTTTCCCCACTATCTTTTATTAACTCACCTACCTTCTCGCTATACTTTTTAAGATCCCCTTTCATCTCCCCTAAATCAGGGTAAATAACCGTATAACCCGCTCCCTCTAACTCGCTAGCTAAGGGTTTGAGAGCGCCCAGTGAGCCGCCGTATCCAGGAATCAGCAAAATATTATTTGCGCTATAGCTCACATTCAACTCCGTATCTGAGTTATTATAAACAAAAAATCCAGCAACTAATAATAAAGAGAGAATTGCTAAAATTAATTTACCCTTCATGATTTCTATTATTCAGAGTATTACTATATAAAACTATATTACTATCGTAAATAATTAATATGTAAAAAAATAAAAAGAATCAAAGAGTAAATAAATATAATGACAAAGAAGCCTGCCTCAATGATGATACCTATATGCACTCAATGATATATACTCAAACCAATAGGTATAATATAAGCTCTAAAGATCTTGAGGACTTTTATAAAAATATAAAAGAAATTACAAAAACCATAGAGTATAAGAATAAGAATTATATTACTGATGGTTTCACCTTATACGAGGTAGAGGAGTTTCATCAAATGATTTCTGGGAAAATCTTCCCCTTCCCAGAACACGTTTCATTGAAAAGTAAAAAAATAGTAAGTAACAAAAGTGTAGAAGCTATCCAAAATGAGATTGATGATCTTTTTAGAAGACCAAGGATAAAAAACAATGTTTTTGAATAAAATTAATCACCTCTCTATAGAAAATCAAAACAGATTAATGGTCTTTTTTGCTTTCCTGGTTATTACGCTGGGCTTTTTTAGTATGGTAACTAACTTTAGCTACCTTCCCTATTTTTTCATTCTACTGCCATTTATTATATTTTATCTTATCATATCTGAAACAAAATAAGACTATTATCTCTAAATAAAGATCATTTATTTATAGCCTCAATAAGCATCTAATATAATTAAAAACTACAAACAATAGCGCTCTCAATGACCCTCATATTATTATTAATATGATCATAAAAGCTAATCAATTACTCTAATTGAGCTAGCAATAGATCTCAATTTATCCTTATTCCATGCCTGCCCAGGCTCCCATTGGACGCGATATATTCTAGCTCGTAAAGTTGGATCTGTTATATTAGTTATAACGCTACCATCAATACTAAAAACGGTTGCAACATTACTATTTTCAAATTTATCGCCCCAACTTACCAATACTTCATTTGGATTTGCAGCACTTATCCCACCCATTGCCCAGCTAGGGCAGTAAACAGTACCACTAGTTGCTGTACATGGGTTAGAAGGCGGTATAAAGCTACTAATGAAGCTCGCTGTTCCGTTAATAGCATCAATTTTGTATATAACCCCACGTCCTGGCTCATTAGCTAACCTTCGATTATCAAACAGCAGTAGCATGCCATTATCTAATAACTCACCCCCATGTACTCCAAGTGGTTGACTCATAGGGTCATCAATAATTATTAAAGATTTAGATGTCTTAACTCCTCCTAGTTTCCATATAATCTCACCACTAGCTCTATCAATATTAAAAACCGCCCCTGTCGTATATAAAGATACAAGTAAAGTATCCTCGCTATTAGAGCGCTCTGCCCAATTTATATGATGAACATCTGCAGCGCAACCATCCTTTGACTTAGCTTCTGACTCTAATAAATAAGGAGCTACTGCTCCCTCATTTTTTGCTATATGGTCCAAACCTCTCCACTGCCATATTAAAGCTCCATTCTTATCATACTCATATACCTCCGAACCAATAGCTTTAGGATTAACTGGAGAGATAGGGCACTCTCCGGTAAGTGCATTAGCTCCTAGTATTACACCATTTAGATCAGTTACCTCACGATACTCAGCTCCAAGCGTTAATAAACCACCGTTTTGTGTAACACCTATATGATGAGCATCTATATTAATATTCTTATCTGTTTCAATCTTATTTGTTTTCCCACTCATTGATGTAACGCTAACCACATTATCACTTGCCCCACGAAGTGCCTCTTTCTTTGAAGATTGCGTTATAATTGAACCATTGAGAGCAAGTATATTTGCCGGCATAGAACCGCTACGACTATACCAAATAGGAGAACCCGCTCCATCGGTTATAATAAAGTACCGCACCTTCCCTAATTCATAAGGAATTGTGTAGTAACCAGAGGTTTTCTTACCAGTAAATTTAATATTTGGGAAATCATCTGGCAGGCAACGAATATAATATTTTTTATTACTTTTGGAATCTAATTTAATCTCTAAAATCTGATCTTCAACAGTTCTACCGCTCCATCTATTTTTAACTCTCTTACCATTTACAAATACATCTTTACCACTTTTAAAACTTATACTTATATTTTTCTTAGCGCAATCTCTTATTGCATAATCTACCTGGTTAGAGTTAAAAACAGGAAATAAACCTTTACTCTCTAATAAAGCACTTTTACTCAAAGTACTCTCAGCCATTGAGGGGTTTACTAAAATTATCTGGCTAATTATAATAGATAGAGCTACAGCTAAATTAACTACCACTTTGCTCTTTATAAAATTATACATAGTTATACTATTCATTACCTATAAAAATCCGCAACTTTATTAATTATTAAAATAAACCTAAAAGTAATTATAGACTTTAAATTCTACAACTGCACAATTACAAAATAAAGATACTACCTAGGAGAAAAAATGACAAGTAAGAAACGTACCGCTTTATTAATGATTATTACCATCCCTCTAGCTTTGGGTATTCTCACGCCCCTACCAGCCAACGCCAACCCTGTAAAATCACAAATTAGCACAAAACAGATCGGACAAGATTTATCAGCTTCTTGGACTTTTGGTAAAATCAAACCTACAAAACAAATAATTACAATTAAAGAAGCAGGGAAAATTATTTTAACTAAAAATCTCCCTAGCAAAAATAGAACTTATATCTTTAAAGGTCTGGTAGTTGATAAAAAATACTCGCTCATTTTAACCTCTAATAACCCAAAAATAACTCTCAGTTCATCAATCAAACTTATTGCCGCACCAAAAACTCCCCAGCAACTTACCTCTCAGAGATTAGGCGAGAGAGCATCTATCACTTGGGCTGAAACCATAAACAATGTAGATACCTATGAGATCTCCGCCCTAGGTTCTAATGGGGAAGTAATTGAGAGAATTATTTCAGCTCCCTTATCTACCTTTACCTTCGAAAATCTCTCTCCAAAAGTTTCATATACAATAACCATCAAGGCAAAAAATATAGCAGGCTATAGCGCCGCAGCAACTACTAGGTTAATATATGAAGATGCATCCCTCAACTCAGCTTTAAATAACAGAATTATTGATCCTATCTTTGCAGAAAAAGTTATTGGCCCTGGCGCATTAACTATGCGACCTGCCGCAGGAGCAGTTGATCTAGGTGATCCAGCCCAAGCTTCTCAAAATCTAGTTATGTCTCTTCTTCATAACTGTCTCACAACCTCTGCTGATAAAAAAGTTAGCGAAGCAACTCTGCCAAACCTAGGGGCGCTCTTTGCTCTCCGCTCCACTAAAGATACTATACTTTTAACCTCAGGAGCTATGGGTATCGAAAACATAGATGGGGCTCAATGGATCTCAGATAACAATACTATCCAATCATGTATTACAAACCCTCTTACTACCCAGCTTCACAATGTCGCAACCGCCCTATCGCCCCAATCAACTGTAAGCAAAACCTCAGTTGAAAATCTACCAACTACAATAAACGGTAGAAAGAGCGCTATAGCCACAGGTTCAGTTAAACTTGGTAGTGGAGATTTAGCTAGCGTAGAACAACCTCTTCAAATACTCTGGGTTGGAGTAGGTAGCGGAAACTACCTCTCTCAGTATATCCTAATTCGTTTTGGGGCTAATATTGATAACGACCTTATAAATGCATTAAACTCTGCAATATCTCAGGCTATTACCTCTTAAAGTATTTTTACTTTAAGAAAATAGTTACTTTATAAACTCTCTTCACGAATATGCCATGAAGTCCCATACTCAGGGAGGAGATCTAAAAACACTTTTGGCTCAAACCACTCAGGACCATTAACACCTTTTGGTTTCCATAGACCTTTTGAAATTAATTCTAAAGCGATTACCGGGTTTACCGCAGTCTGCCATACCACTGCTTGATCGCCATACTCTTTCATAGACCACTCATTATCAACCACATTATAGATATATACAGCTCTACTCTTACCCTCTTTATCAATCCCTTTTACTAAAACTCCTGCACATGTTTTACCCCTCATTCTTGAGCCAAGCGTAGCTGGATCGGGGAGCGACGCAGCCAAGATATCTCTAGGAGAAACGCTAACACCTTGAACCTCCACCATCTCTTTACTATCCATTCCAAGCATATTAATAGTTTTTAAAATTGTAATAAACTCAGCCCCAAGCCCATATTTAAAATTAACCTTCTTAGCATCAATTTTTTGAGGAATTAATACCACCTCTTCATGCTCAACATTAACGCACTCTACCGCCCCGATACCTTCAGGGAAATCAAAAACCTCAAGCTCTGAAAATGGTTCTGTAGTATACCAGCCTCTGCCATCCTCCCAAACTATAGGAGGGTTCAAACACTCTTCAATTGTAGTCCAGATCGAAAAAGATGGGGCAAAATCATAACCCTCCACCACTAGATTCGACCCATCTAATACAGTAATACTATCTATTTTATCAAAAATATTTAAATCAGCATATTTGGCAAATACATCACTCATCCCTGGCTCTACACCCATGCCAATGAGAGCAAAAATATTACGTTCTTCCCAGTTCCAATCTCTAGCAAACTGCTCATCTCCTAATTTAACCCCAGTCTCTTTAAAAGGATAATGAGGATGAACTCTCGATAAAGACATAGCCATATCAATGTAATTACACTTCTCAATCTCGCAAGCTAAAAAAATTGGCATAACAAACCTTGGATCAACAGCATTAATAACTACATCAGGCTCTGCTTTCCTAATCAACTCCCTGATATCCTCAAGCTCAGCTGCATTTACTTGAGCCGCTGAAAATCTTGGGTCTCGCAATCTAACAACAGCCTCTTCAGCACGGTTTAAAGACCTATCAGCAATCACCATAGAGGTAATAAACTCTCTTCTTGAAGCAATATTTATTATTGCTCTACCAACCCCGCCTGCTCCTATTACTAATACTTTCATTTTTTTACCTCATCTAATATTATTGTTACCCTCTATGGAGAAGTAGCATTAAAATATAATTATCAAAATAAATGAAATGAAAAGTATAATAGAAAATGGTACTGTTCCTATAAATAAAATTTACTTATATAAAGCTGGGTCAAATTTACTATCCCACTCGCTATAATCAGCTGTATACTCTTCACCAGCCTTTATATCTCTCTTAGCTATATCCATTGTGAAAAGCTCCGAAACCACAGAGATAACATTAGGGTTTTTTGAGTGATTTACAAACCTCCCATTATCTCCGCATAAAACCCAGAGACCAGTCTCTAAATCTATGTAAGCATATTTTTCTAAATACTCCTTAAAAATTTCCGGTAGGGTTTCAACCTCTAAATCAGATAAACTTCTATCTACTTGGTTATCAAATCTCCAAACCTCTTGGCCTTTCTTGATATCCTCTAAAAAAAATAATCCCACACCTGCTATATCTGACTCTCTTACCTCAGTTTTTACTAAAAGCATTTATATCCCAATCATTAAATTTAAAAAACCTCATAAATAATAACTTTATCTCTCTATATTTATAAACTAGACCCATATTAAAATTGTTAATAAAAAAATGAAATATGCATTAACTATTTATAAAAAAATAAATAAAAAAATAGAGTCCGGTGAGGGTCTCTATTTTGTGGGCTAAGCCCATATAAAACAAGCAGCTACTGCTAAACCAACCCCAAGAAAGGCACCAATAGGTCCCCCACTGTCAAGGTTTTCATTCATCCAGTCACCGATAGAACCGAAGAAATCTCCGATAGTTTCAAAAACGATCATTTTTTACCTTTCGATAGTATGTATAGTATAATATTATTATTCAATGTCTTTCTCGTAAATCATGATATAACTAAAATATCAAATTGTCTTCAGATTAAATAAATGATATCTATTATTATTATTGTAAGAATCTTGCAACTTTGCTTATTAAAATACTATTCGCATTAATAATAATAAAATAAAGACAAGTGATAAAATAAACCCAAAAACTTTATGCTTTCTGAAAAATAAATATATGATTGAGTGTAGATAAGCATCTCCACTTTTCTTAGATTTTAACTTTTTTGATCAAATTCAGAGTTGATATCACTCTCTATGGTATCAAACTCTTCAAACCCGCCATCGACTAAAACGGAAAAAATCATCTAATTGATCTCATATATTTTTAGCCCCCTCATCAAATGATAAATCACTCTGATAAATATTTTTTAGTTTATTATTTCTTTTAATTAAAAAATAAATAACAAATATTAAAGGTGCAAAATATAAAAAAGAAGTTAAATATCTCATTATTTTATTATAAACTCCCACATTTTGTTTTACTGAAATCAAAAAATGCGATGACAGAGTAAAAATCAATAGAAACTCTTACAAAACCTAACTTATTAATCACAATGTTACTATTCAAGTTTCCTTTAGTAAAACCGATATCAATAAGACTGTGGAATTAAGAATTTTCGATATATAAAAGTGCGTATGTTAGAAATTTATGTGCATTATAAGATAAAACCATAATAGTAATACTATGAGAAAAAATAAGGCTATACTTGTGACCTTACTTGCTGCGCTTGCTTTAGGTCGAACAAGGTCGCAAAAAATAGACAAAAAAATTGTAAAAAATTACAAAAAAATATTAATTCTCTCCAGTGGTGGTACAATGGGTCTTGCCTGGCAATTAGCTACTCTACAAAAATATGAGGAAGAGGATAAAATAGATCTAAACTCATTTGACTTAATTATTGGTACCTCTGCAGGCTCAATAGCTGCCTTACTACTTGGCAGTGATAGAAAAATTAAGGAGATATCAAAAGATCTCTCATATTTTGCCTCTATCATGGAAAAACAACTAAAAGACCACCCCAATAAATTTTTCACTAGAAAAAATTGGAAAAAGCCATTTAATACATTTAAGGGAGTTAAATTCCCGCACTTTGGGCTATTCTTTTCAAGTGCTCTAAACGATGGCTCACATAAACTTTCGTACTTAGAAGAGTATCTAAATAAAGAATTAAATAACTCATGGCCAAAAAGAGAGACCTGGATAACGGTTGCTGATATCGAAAATGGTAGAAGAGAGATACTACATAAAGGTAGTGGATTAACACCAGGATCAGCCGCTATCGCCTCATCTGCAGTTCCGGCTCTCTTTACCTCGATATCTCATGGTAATAAACGCTACATAGATGGCGGTACTATATCATCATCACATCTTGATATAGCACTCAGGTTAAAATGTGATGATGTTACCTTGCTTACAATCTCAAATGGGTTTTGCAATCCTTTTGAGAGAAAAAATCTTTTATATACTTTAAATAAGATCAATCAAAATATTGAAGAGTTAAATATTATTAAATCAAAAATTTGGGGTAAACTAACAAAAACAAATATAAAAGTAATTAGACCAACAGGTAGTGAGGGTAAAATATTAGCAACCAACCGCTTGATGGATTCATCGCTACTCGAGCAACTTGTAGAAGAAACTTTGAAAAAATACTAAATTATACTATAATAGTTACTAAGTGATATGCACATCTGTTACAGATTAAAGTTTCGATTATCCCATCAATTGAGCGTACCTTCACAATTGAAGCACCACCCTCTTCACAAATTGTGCAAATTTCCATAAAATAAACTATCGGCGTTAATGCATAAAAGCAACCAATAAACACAATAATATAATGAGAAAATATCTAAATCAGCTAAAAAAATTCCTCTATCTAAGCCTAGCGCCACAGAAAGTTGAGCATCAATCCATAGCTAATTTTGAAGAGCTAAATAAGCAATTTCTATTAGAAAATATCTTAACACATCAAAGATACTCAGAAGATATCAACAAAAACCCTCTTTGGTCTAATTTCATATTTAATCAAAAATTAGGCTCTATAGAGTTTACTCATAATGAGCGAGGATTTGCCTTAGCACTCGATAAAGAATCGGTGTTTCAAGCCTTGGCAATGAATAAGCTAAATAACAAACTCTCAATATACGCTAAAGTTTTTCCAGATGGATCAATAAAAATTAATTTATCATCAGTAGAATTTAACCTCTCGCTGCCTTGTTATAGCATAAAGAGGCTATAAAATAGTAATAACCCCAATCAGATGACCAGGGTTATTACCATATAGAAATATTTAAATATATTAAATAACTTTCTTTACTTTCTTGACCTTTTCACTCTTTCCAGTCTTTTCAGCATTTTCAACCTTTTTTACTTTTCCAACTTTCACAGATTTATCCTCTTTGGTTAATTTAAAATCATTAGCAACCTTCTTAGATTTAATCTCGTTTTCAACCTTATCAGATTTAATCTCGTTTTTAACCTTATCAGATTTAATCTCTTTTTCAAACTCTACAAAAGCTTTCTCAAAAGCACGCTTAACTTTACGAAGTTGATCCTCGTCAAGCTGGTTTAAGACTGTTTTTACAAGAGCTTTGACTTTCTGTTTATTTTTCTTATTTGACATATATTTCTCCATTCTATTACTACTATACTAAAACTAAAAGAAAGTGCAATATATAAAGATAGATATATTATTAGTCATAAATATTTACTTTCAGTTTTTGTATTATTTCACAAAATCAATAGCGGAGATATATAAAGTTTAACCTTACTGATCCTTAAACAAGTACATTATTTCTTTAGTTATATATAAGCAAATCGAAAGAAAAATATTACGTTCGCCAATTGACGGGATTTAATTCTGGATAACTTATTAAAAAATCTGAGGTTATACTCATCATCTCCCATTTACTAATGAGGGCTAAAACTAGAAAAATACAAAAAAACCAATATAAAATAGTAAAATATCTATCATAATTTATTTGATACCTCTTACTCATATCTATAGTTTCGTCTCATCTTGTCTAGATAAAAAATAAAACCCCACTCGTAAAAAAGTAGGGTTTTATTTGTATTATTTTTAATTATTTGATTTTAATTACTTGTACTCGGTGGTAAATAGCATTACCATCCTTGTCTTTTAACAAAGTCCTTTCAATTGAAAGCTCAGGACCTTGCTTCTCAGAAACCATACGCAATAACTTAGCGCTAGCCCTATAAATCCAGCTGCGATAGCTAGCAACCTTAGTATAAACAGTTGGTGTAGCCTCTTCACAGGTTTCAGCAAATGAGAAACTTGTGATTCCAATCACAATACCTTTACCATCCACCAAAGGACCACCGGAATCTCCATAGCATGTACTATGCACTACCCCAGCATCATCCTCAAGGTAAGCTGCAATCATATTATCCATTGGATCAGTAATCATCTCTGAGAACTCTAAAGTAGCATCTGCTACTGAAGTAGTATTTAGATAATTTGAGGTAGCACTCTCATTAGATGAGGTCATACCCCAGCCATAAACACGCCATCCTGTTGAAAGACGAGTAGTTTGGCGAGCTAACTTGACGGGTTCAATTCCCACCACCGCTTTTTCTAGTAAAAGAAGTGCAATATCAGAGTCAAGCTCTGATTCACCAGGAGCTGTATAACCCCTGACGCTTTTAATAACTTCAAGAGTTACTGGATCAAGGAGATCATAACTCTGCTTCTCTTCATATTTGGTATGATAAATTGCACCTATAACATTAATTAATTGCCCATCTAAAGCATCTTGAGATGATTGACCAATATTAATTTTCCAACTCTCCTGGTTATCTGTATAGAGTAAGCAGTGAGCCGCAGTAAGTACAATTTTTGGCGCAATTAACGAGCCGGTACAAAAACTTGACCAACCCTCTTCGGAGTTCCAGCCCATGAGTGAGCCAACCCAACGAGCTTCTCCAGCATGGAGCGGCCGATCAATTCCAACCACAGCAGATGCTGAGGGTGAGAAAAAAGCTAAAGCCGCTATCAAAGGTGAGGCTATTGAAACTTTAATAATTTTATACATTCATTATCCTTATTTAGTATTGTTTGGGCTTCAGATGAAACCTTTTATAGGGTAAACAATAATTGCTCGAAACTCAATCAAATAAATAATATTGGTAAAAATGAAAATATTTTAGCGATAATATTTGCAATAAAAATTGGCTTTATAGGCATGTATATTTCGTACGAATTTGATATTGCTACAGGCCCCTATATAATAATTACTGGTACAGCATATTATTTATTGGCACTTTTAGTTAGTTGGATTAGAGAGCGAAATTAATAACACCTCAATATTTACTAATTTTACTATTTGAGTAGAGATACCGTAAGTTATAAGGTAAGATTAGCAAGCTAAATACAATAATTGTAAGAGGGATAATGTAATATGGTGTAAAACCAGCACCACTTATTAATTTGAAACTTTGAATTCGGGTTACAGCAGGTGGCATTAAAAGTAAAGGTATGGAAAAAATTGTGGAAAACTTTAGTTAGGATACTCTAGAGGAAAGCCATTTGATAAGAATAGGTTGTGATGGCTCTAGTAAGGGTAATCCCGGAGCAGGTGGCTACGGATGGTATCACAATATTAACTAGTACGGTTTTGGAGGATCATTGAAAGCGACTAATAACGCCATAGAGCTAGAGGCGTTGCGGCGTATGAAAAACTTTTGTTTTTTAATGTTACAACTATTAGGGTTAGAGTTTTAATTATAGTAGTTTTAGTAGTTTTCATAGTACTTTTATACTAAGAGTTATCGATGCTGCATTTGAGTTCAGCCAGGTGGATGGACAAATATTAAGGTTTTTAGACAATAATATTATAGAAAAGGAGTTATCTCATGGCAAAAAGAGTTTTGGTTACTGGAATCACCGGATATATCGGACAGCATGTCGCAGCTGAACTTCTTCGCCAGAAATATGAAGTAGTTGGAACAGCTCGATCTTTAGCAAAAGCAGAAAATACAAAAGCAGCGCTCTCCTCGCTGCCCGGTACATCCAATGTGAAATATGTTCAAGCAGACGTACTTTCGGACTCTGGTTGGGCTGAAGCAATGAACGGATGCGACTTTGTCATTCACTTAGCTTCACCGTTTCTCTTGGCTGAACCCAAAGATGAAAATGTCATGATCACTCCTGCTGTTGAAGGTACAAAACGAGTGATAAAGGCTGCAATAAAAGCAGGCATTAAGAGAGTCGTACTCACCTCATCTGTTGTTTCAGTGACTTCAGGTCGGCCAAGTGGAACATATGGACCAGATTCTTGGTCGGATGTAGACCAAAATATTGGTGCTTATGCAAAGAGTAAGACTTTGGCAGAGAAAGCCGCATGGGAAACCGTTAAGGGGAGTTCAATGGAACTTGTTGCGATCAATCCTGGTTTTGTACTTGGACCATCTTTAGGAACTGCTGGTGACGGTACAAGTGAAGCAATGATTGCTAATCTCATTGGCGGCAAGATGCCAGCAATTCCTGATATCGCCATGGGAATGGTCGATGTAAGAGATATCGCCCGTCTTCATGTTGCAGCACTTGAAACACCAAAAGCAGCTGGGAAGAGATTTATT
>Ga0114980_10000260_pt1 | contig 37462 bp, 21 predicted proteins | sample S_140806_EF_Meta_FD_87018 | JGI IMG/M metagenome (GOLD analysis project Ga0114980, IMG submission 87018) | Freshwater microbial communities from Lake Simoncouche, Canada to study carbon cycling - S_140806_EF_MetaG | ecosystem: Environmental > Aquatic > Freshwater > Lake | place: Lake...
AAAAAAATAAAAAAAAAAAAATAATAAAAAAAGGTTATGATAAAAATAAAACAGAAAAAGAAATAATGTTTGAACGTGGTATATATCGTATATATGATTGTGGTAATATAAGATGGGAATATAAATTATAAAAAATGGAAAACAACATAATCACCGGATATACTTGTACAAATTGTGGAAAAGTATTTGAAACTGAAAAAGAATTTAAAAATAGACATAAAAAAAAAGTAAAAAAAGTTAATAAAAAGATTGATTAATTTATTTAATGCTTTATTTTTAAAATAAAAAGATGGACCAAGAATTAATTAATGCGGGAACGCAAAATATGAATTTACCACATGACTTGGTAACATTACCGTCAGGTGGGATTTATTATAAATCAAAAAAAAAGGTTGTTAAAGTTGGTTATTTAACCGCGTCAGACGAGAATATAATTGCATCGGCATTATCTAACCCATCGGCTAACATAATAACAACATTAATTAGAAGTAAACTTTATGAACCAGAATTAAAAGTTGAAGAACTTTTAGATGGGGATATTGAAGCGATATTAATTTTTTTAAGAAATACGTCTTTTGGACATGAATATTTCTTTTCAATTACTGATACAAAAACAAATAAAAAATTCGAATCTTCAATTCTTTTAGATGAATTAAACATTAAAAAAACTGAAGTAACTCCAGATGAAAATGGACATTTAACTACCATTCTTCCAAGAAGTGGGGATACTATTAAGTTAAAACAAATGTCGTATGGTGAACAAAGAGAACTAGAATCAATAATTAATCAATATCCTGTTGGAAGAACAGTTCCGTCTATTACTTTAAGACTTAATAAAGAAGTTATTAGTATTAATGGTAATGAAGATAAAATTTTTATTTCCACGTATATTGAAAATCTTCCAATTATGGATTCTAAACATATAAGAAAATTTTTAAATAGTAATAGCCCAGGTTTAGACCTTAAACGAAAAGTTAGAACCCCGTCAGGAGAAATGGTAGATATTAATATTACCTTCGGGGTTGAATTTTTTCGGCCTTTCTTCTAATCATACCGAGGTTATTTTAAATCAATACTTTTATTTTGCAAAAATGCTCCATATCAGTTATTCTGATTTTTTAAATATGCCTACATATGTCAAATCTTTTTTAATGAATAAATTAATAGAATCTCAAAAATAGTTTTTAGATATTTATAATTAAAAATGGCTAAGACAATAAAAGATATTAAAAGTTTTGGAGAGAATTCAAAAGCAATGATGGAAAAAATCGTTGTTGATTCATTAAGTACCGAAACTCTTACACAAACTTTTATGGCGCTTGACACGTTGGCTCAGGGAACGATGAGAAAAATCGGAGCTGGGGCAGAATCTTCGGAGAGAATCAAAAAAGGTATTGTTGATTCAATGGATGGAATTCAAAAACTTGGTTATGAGGTTGACGAAGCGTTAAAAAAGTCCGCAGAAATGACGGAAAGTTTAAGTAAGATTACTGGAAGAAATATGACGTATAATAGCGAATTATTTGGAAAATTACAGCAGTCTGCTGACGTTACTGGTATGGCGGCTGATGATTTGTCAGAAAAATTTACTAATGTTGGATTTAGTTTAGAGTCCGTTTCAGAAAAAACGGGGAAAGCAATAGATGTTGCAAGAGCTAGCGGACTTAATGGACAAGCGGTAAGTCAGGCAATGGTTAAAAATCTGGACGCTATGGATAAATTCACATTTCAAGGAGGTATTGATGGGTTAACAAAAATGGCGGCATTATCCGTTCAAATGAGGGTTGGAATGGAAAAAACTTTAGCGTTAGCCGAAAAATTATTAAGCCCTGAATCGGCAATTGAAACGGCAGCCGCATTACAAAGATTGGGGGTTGTTCAATCTGATTTATTAGACCCAATGAGATTGATGAATTTATCTCAAAATGACCCTGCGGAACTTCAAAAACAAATTGTCGAAATGACAAAAGGGTTTACAAAATTAAATGATGCAGGTCAAATGGAAATATTACCAGGTGGTAGAGAACGACTTCAAGCAATAGGTAAAGAATTAAATATTCCATATGAACAGTTAACAAATATGGCTAGGTCTGGGGCTGAATTAGAAAGTAAATTAAAAGGGATTAGATTTCCTGATATGGCTACTGAAGAACAAAAAACATTAATTTCAAATCTGGCACATTTAAATAAAGATGGTGAGTATGTAATTTCAGTTGATGGTGTTGACCAAACTATGCAACAATTTGTGTCTAACGCAACGGTAGGCAATGAATTTGATAAGGAAACACTAGATGTATTAAAAGAAGCTAATAAACCAAAATCAATTGAAGAGATAGCTAAATCCCAGTTAGATATCTCAACTAAAATATTAGCGGCTCTTGGTGGTGTTGGAGCGAAGGCGGTATTAGGTAAGGCCACCGCGTCTTCAACTGTGGACGCTTCAAATGTGGCGGTAAAATTTTATACTTCGGTTGGAAAAGTTATGGACTCTCTTCAATTTAGTGTTGCAGAATATAGAAAAAAAAGGAATGATGTTAGTAAAGGGATGGGTTATAATGATGAAGAACTGAAAAATCTTCCAGAGACTTTACCAAAATCATTAAATCCTTTTGATTTTGAATCGGGTAAAAAACAAATTGAATCAGAATCAAAAAGTTTACCACCAGAATTACGGGAGATATTTGTTACATTAAGTGAATCTTTATCAACGTTTAACGAGGCAATAGTAAAGAGTGCTAAAGAGATAGCTCGGACTACACGTGATGGTGGTGATTTTATTAGAACCGAAGATGGTGATATTTCTTTTTTTGAAAAAGACACAATTATTGCTGGAACCGGACTTAATGATATTGCAAAAATGATTAAAGGGGATGTTTCTCCAACCTCTAATAGAATGGAAACAAGTCCACTTCAATCAATAGGAGCGTCTACAAAAGATTTGGAAAACATGACTAAAAATTCAGTAACAAATGGGTCATCAAACGAAAATAAAGTGGTTATTGAAGTTAGAGTTAACACATCAAACGATAATATTAATCCTGATTTAAATCAACAAATAGTTAATGTTGTTACCCAAGCATTTAAAGATGATATGGGATTAAAACAAGTTGTTGCAACAAGTATAAAAGATGTTGTAACTAATGGTAGTCGACCTAGTTAAAAAATTAAATTCAACCTATTTATTATTAAAAAAACATGGCGGTTGAAGGTACACCAAATAGCGTAACAAACGGTCAGAACCCAATTGGTTCTTCGGGTAAAAGTTTTTTATCTTTTGCGTCCACAAAAACATTTAGGGATTTATTAGTTGGAAAAAACCTTGCGGCGTATAAAGTTGTTGGAGTTTTTTCACCGTCAGTTGGAAATTTAAATTACGAAACAATTCTTACTGATTCGCCAGTTATAGATTCTCCGGATTCTTATATTACGGACGACCCTTTTGCAAAAAAATTATATCCGTTAAATCAATATGGTCCTGAAGGTGGTTATAACATCGATATTACATATAACGGAGCACCATTACCCGTAAATTCAAATCAAGGTGAATATAGTCCAAACGATACAAAAATGGACTTATTAAATGAGTTCTTTATTGACTTATCATATAATGAAAATGTTTATGGACCAACCGGTGGTTATCAAAATATGGTAACTATAACAGACATTCAAAACAATAATAAACTTTATGAAAATTATTGGGGACCTCCAAGTTTTGTTCCTTCAACATACACTTCATCTGAAATATTTACCAATAAAAATCCAAATGGTAGTGATGGAGCGTTATCTAGTGATTCATTTATTGCTAAATTAGGTGGTCAATATTTACAAGATTTATTTAAAGTTAGTTCTGATGCTGAATTATTGCGTAAAAATGTTGGTAAAAATACGTTACAATCATTAAAAGACCCCAATCAAGCAAGTTCATTAGCAACAGGTAAACAACCATTAATTTATAAAAATTGGACAATTACTGTTCCAGAAAACCAAACCTCATCTCAAACAGATTTAAAAACAAGATTGAACGGTGAGTTTTATCCAACATCACCAATTCCTGGAGATTATTTTACTCCCAATTTAGTTCTTGGTGCGTCAGCAATACAAGGTTCTTCAATATTAAACGCGTTAAACCAATTAACGGGTGGGATTATATCTGGGGCGTTAAATACAATTAGAAATCCATCACAAATTTTTATAGCAAATACTGGGGACGGTCAAAAATCAAGTTTATTTTCCAATATTGATTTAAATCGATATAAACCATTATTAAATAGAAGTGTAGGTGGTATTGTTGGAGCAAGTCTAAACGTGGTTAATACCGCCTTAACGTTTCTTGGTGACCCAACTGGAGGTTACTATGTAGGTAGTGCAAATGCTGAACCTAGTTTAGTTACATCTCCAGGAAATCAAATACCTGTTAATATTTTTGGACTTCAAGTTGCTTCACCAGTTTATGGTCCAACAGAGTTGAGTAATTTATATGAAGGTAATATAGGCAGCCTTAATTTTGGTTTAGCGGGTAAATCATTAACTGATGGTGGAGGTATTGGGGGTCAATTTGTTTGGGTGTCACCAAAATATAAAAAAAATGCTGGTTTTATACCAACAATAGGAGGGGGAGTTGGGGCTTTAGACACAGGATTTAGTCCAATATCAAGTGATTATTTAAAAAACGAATCAACAAACGTAACACTTAAATCAAGTTCGATTTTAGATAATACTCAAAGGCTCATTGATTCTGCGGATAATGTTAATGGTATCACTAGGTTAAAACATGTTGGAAACGCTATTAATCAAGTAAGTAAAGTTTTTAATGATGGGTATAAAGAAATAACTAAAGGTTCTAAGATTTTAAAATATAAGGATAACACTACCGGTCTTGAAAAAGGAGTCGAATATGGTAGAGTATTTGCTAAAGACACTCCATATTATACATATGCAGATTTACAAAAAACAGATGGTATAACAACAAAAAACAGACGTTTTACAAATTCGGTGTTAGATAGTTCATATAATTTAAATATTGCTCCAATGAAGGGGGAAGATTCTACAAATATTGTTGTTAATAGTAAGGGACAAAAATCGGTTAAAAAATACATGTTTTCTATTGAAAATTTAGCTTGGAGAACGTCTAGTAGAGATGGGTTTACTTATGACCAATTGCCACCAGAAGAAAAAGGACAAAATGGGGGTAGGGTTATGTGGTTTCCTCCTTATGATATTAGTTTTAGCGAAAACAGTAATCCAAGTTTTACACCGACAAGTTTTCTTGGAAGACCAGAGCCAATATATACATATAAAGAAACAACAAGAACTGGAACTTTATCTTGGAAAATAATTGTTGACCACCCATCAATTTTAAATCTTATAGTGAAAAAACAACTTCAAAATGCGGATAGTGAAAAAATAAATTCAATTGTTGAAGCTTTTTTTGCTGGGTGTGCAAAATTTGACATAATTGAATTGGCAAAAAGATTCCCTAATGTAGAATCAAAAGATTTGGTAGCTTATCAAGAAATATTAAGTAAGCCTGGAGTTACAATTGAACAAATAAATGAAATTGTTAAAGAAACAAAAACTGAGGAAGAAACAACTCCTCCAGTACCAAACGATTCATTTGATAAGTTTAAAAACCTTGGTTTTTATTTTGACAATGCCGTTAGTGCAGGAGAATATGGTAACTTATATACTGGATATTATGGACAAAAAAATAGTTATAGTAATTTTTCTAAAAATTTTCAAGGGGTTGACCAAAACACAAATGAATTTTTTGATAATATTGTGAAAGATAATTATTTTCAAATCGTAGACAATTTAATACCGGAAACTATAAATTATTTAAAAGACAAAAAAGGTAGTATTGTAATTGATTTAGTTGGTTCCGCGTCAGCGAAGGGTACTCCAGAGGGCAATAAAACATTATCCGAACAAAGAACAACTACTATTAATGATTATTTTAAGAATTACGACTCAGTATTTAAGGAATCAATACTTGATGGTTCTTTAATAATACAATTAAGTTCTACTGGAGATACAGATAAAAATGTAACCCCAATAGGTTCTGGGGGACCTGGTGGTAGTTTTGACTGTAGCGTATTACAAACACCAATTGCTGCCGAAACTTATTCAGTTAGTGCAATGGCGTGTCGTAGAGTTGCGATTTCTAAAATAACTGCGACGGATTCTGCTGAAAAAATAAAAGTGGAAAGTGAGGTTGATAAATTAAAAAAGGGTATAAAAAGAACACCAATTCCGCCAAAGGTCATTGGAATCACTTCAAAACTTAAAGAAGGTATTGCAAAAAAAATAATAAGGGGATTATTAAATGAATCTAGTTATTTTGAAATGATTAAAGAAGACTCACCAATGGTTTATGATTCAATTAAAGAAAAGATTAAATATTTTAACCCCGCTTTTCATTCAATGACACCTGAAGGGTTAAACTCAAGATTAACGTTTTTACAACAATGTGTAAGGCCTGGTGACACAATTCCGGTAATTGGTCCTGATGGTAAGCCAAGATTTAATGACGCGTTAAACACTTCTTTTGGAACTCCACCAATTTTAGTACTTAGAATTGGTGATTTTTATAATACCAAAATAGTCCCAACTTCATTGGGTATTTCATATGACCCACTTTTATTTGATTTAAATCCAGAAGGAATTGGGGTTCAACCAATGGTGGCAAAAATAACAATGGGATTTAATTTTATTGGGGGTTCTGGATTACAAAGACCGATAGAACAACTTCAAAACGCATTGTCTTTTAATTATTATGCGAATACTGAAATATATGATGAAAGAGCTGTACCAACTGATGATACTTCATCTATGGATATGGAGATTTTTAATTCTATTGTTAAAGGTGAGACAAAAACTAATGTTAACAATATTGCTTCCCAAATTAATAATAATGGTGGAACAACAATTGGTCAAATATTAACAACAAAATCGACTTCCGAAGGTTCAAATGGTGATATTTCATATAAAAATATAATGGATACGTTACTTGACGACACTAAAACATATTATACAAATGTGTCAAATCAGTTAGAAATAATTGTTAAAACTTATAATCTTGAAATTTTAGAAGTTTTTAAAAAAGATAGATTATTTATTGAAGGTCAAGCAAATACTATAAAGACTGAGATTTTTGGTAAACCCGATATTAAAACAAAAATTGAGGATGTTTTTTCAAAAGTTTATTCCGAAATTCCTAATAATCCATTATTTAATGCAAAATATTTTGAACAAATAACACAACCTAGTTTAAAAATAATTGAGACTAATTTGACAACTTATATTAAAACTAAAGTACAAAATAATTTTAGTAATTCAATCCAACAAATTATTCAAAATTTATCAACACAACAAGAGTCTTTAGTTCAAGACATAAGAAAAATAAATTTAATATGTGAAAAAACAGATGGGATAATTGTTGGTGGTGGGAATGTACGGGTTTATAATTTAGAAGGTGAAGAAACATTAGCAGTGTTAAATACTGATTTTAAAAAATTTAGTGATAATCTTTCTAAATTTTACGGTGTTGAAGGGTTAGATATTATTAACGAAAATTTAGGTATTAAATTAAACCCAGAAAGTGGGTTAGGTGACTTTTATATGGTTATAGTTCAAACTTTTAAAAACAAAAAAAATGAATTTAGAACAAGTGTGTTAGGTGAAATGTTAAAAGATGAAAAAAAATATAAAAAAGAAATTAAAGCGTTTGATAGTTCGTTAGATGATTTATCAAAAATTTATATAAATGAATTAGAATATGAAAATAAAGAATATGGAAAACGTAAAGAAAAAATAAAAAAAGATTTTATTGATAAAATTCTTGAAAATATTTATGTAAAAGGTAAAGAAAGAAAATTTACATATACGACCGTTCCAAGTGGGGATGATAGTAACCAAAAAACAAAAATAAAAGAATTATATGCGACACAAAACCCTAACACAGATACAAGTACTTTTGACGGTAAAATTAAATTTAATTAAAAATGGCATCAAGACAATATTATAATAGATATTCTGATTTTATTATTAATGGAGAACAAACGGTATTACCATTTGTTTCATTACAAAGTAAATCAACAGATAAACGTTACATATATAAAGCCGGGCAATCTAGAATGGACAAAGTATCTCAACTTTATTACGGGACGCCATATTTTGGGTGGATAATTATGATGGCAAATCCACAATTTGGTAGTCAAGAGTGGGCAATACCAGATAATTCTATCTTGACTATTCCATTTCCTTTAGTAAGTTCATTACAAGACTATAAAGCGGCGTTAGAAAACCGTTTTTTCTATTATGGAAGATAATTCAGAAAACATTTTTGTTGAGTTTGATTATAACAACATTGTTGTTGTTGACCCTAATAGGGTGATTAATGAAAATGGAATGGTAAGTGAAAGATTTGTAAAACAAGAAAATCTTGTTATGTATGCTAATCTTGAGTGTAAAATGATACCTAGAACTAAATTAGTTTTAGGGGAGTCATATGATAGTGCAAATATAGTTTCATTGGCAACTATTAATTTTTTAAAACAACAAGATAAGACTTTTTTGGATAATAGTTGGTCAGATGAAGTAACTGGTAAAGGTTCTCTTGAAAGTAAAGGTGATAATCAAGTGAATTACAAAAAAAGTTCTTTACCTGAAGATAGGGCAATATCAAAAACAATTAATTCTGGAGGTAATCCAGGGTCTGTTAATAATGGATTATTAGGTATAAAAAGTATAATAATTAAACAAAACACATCTTTTGTACCAACAATTTCAGTTGTTTTAGAAGATATAAAAGGAAGAGCGTTATTTGAACTTGGAGATAATTCACCATATGCGGCTTTTTTTAATTTACCGTACCCAAAATTTTTTTTAACTTTAAAGGGTTATTATGGAAAAGCCGTTAGATATGAGATAATGTTACAAAAATTTACATCAAGGTATTCTCACGAAACTGGGAATTTTATAATTGATTTAAATTTTTTAACTTATAAATATTCAATATTAAATGAAATAACTATGGGGCAACTTTTAGCGTTACCTCATATGTTTAAAACCACAGTTACGACAACCTCAACTTCAAATTCAAATAACGGAGAGGATAATGTTAAAAGCTCAACAACTTCTAAAGGAATGCAAAAGTTGAGTGAAGTTTATAACGAATATAAAGTAAAAGGACTTATTGATAATAATTTACCTGAATATACTTTAATGGGACTTAAAGCGTATTTGGATAATTTTGCAAAAGATATAATAAGTTCATTTAGCCAACAAAATTTAAAACCGTTATCTGATATTAAAACTTATTCTGATATAATTGATGCTTACAATAGAGATGTTTTTGAAGGGGATGTAAAAACGTCTTGGGCTAAAAAATATTTAGATTTTAAATCTTTTTATGTTTTAAAGAGCGGAAAAAATGTTTACCAGTTAAAAGACGCTTATTTAGTACAAGGTAAAGATGAAGAGGCTAAAACAGATTTAAAAAAAATAATACAAGATTATACTAATAAATTATTAGAAAATGAAACATTTGGTACTAAGGGGGAATATGTTGTTAGTCAAGGAGGGGCTACTTACTCAACCCCAAAAAGTTCAGAAATTTTTGAAGTTAGAGATATATCATACCAAAATTTTGTTTATTTTTTTAATCCTGATGACATTGATATTGGAAAAACTTGGAGAGCTACAAGAGGTAGTAGTGTTGGTCCAACTTCAAAACAAGAAGAAATATTAAAATCGGACTTAGACAAAATAATGTTAAAACAAAATGTTATTGTTAATAGGGGTGGAAAGAAAACAGCAGAAACTAGAGAAATATTTTTTATTTTTGATGATGGAGAAACAACAAATACTTTTACACCAATTATAAATAAAATAAAAAAAACACTTGAAGAAACAAAAAATAAAATTGAGCAAGACATAACTACAGCTCTTGGAGAATTTATTAAAAAAGGAGGAACTACGGGAATAAAATTTATTCCAAGTTTACGAAACATATTATCTGTTTTTTTTGCAAATGGAGAAGCGTTTTTAAGAATTTTAGATGAAGTTCATACTGATGCTTGGTTTTTAAGTACAAATAAGGATAGAGCTAATTGTGTTTTAAATAAGGACACAAAAAACGCAAATCCAGACGCAATTGAAGGTAAAGACACTCCGGTTTATCCTTGGCCATCATTTATGGTTCCATCTATAGGAGAAAATGGTCAGGGAATATATAATCATAAATATCCTGGCGACCCAGATTATATTAACCAGACTAAAGGGAATGATTATAGTATTTGGCCTGAAGTTGAGTTTGTTGAAGAATTTGTTAACGCCTCAATGCAAATTGAAGATACTCCACAAAGTTTACCGCCAACGTCAAATTCGGACACTGACATTGAAAGACTTAGTTTTAATACTATAGAATTACCGATTAATAACCAAGTTTTTTCAAATAAAGATACTGTTAGATTTTTATATGAGATATACGAAAGAATATTTTTAACCGCTAACTACTCAAGATTGTCTAGGTCAGTAGAAAAAAGTGATTATCCAACATTATTATCTTTAGTAGTTGAAGTTGAGTCAAATAATATAATAACAGCATTAGGAAATAATAGTCCATTTTTGGTTAACGTTTTAAAAGAGTATCAAATAACAAACACTACCTTCCAAGGTTTTTTAAGACTTTTTTCGAATTCAGGAAGTGGTGATAATTGGCAATTATTTATAAGAGGTGAAATTGTAACCCCATATATACGTAGTATTTTACAAAATTCACAATTTTTAATATTAAAAACGGACGTTTTATCAAAACCACTTTACAAACCAAAACCTTCTTTAATTGATGTTACAAAAATAGTTGATTTTCTTAAGTCAGATATTGGTAGTGAATTTGAGTTTACTGATTTACAACCTTTTATAAATAAAGATTGGTGTAAAAATTATTTGGCAAACGGAATCAATTTAAAGAAAAATGGATTTGAAACAAAAACAACATTAAAATATAATGAAACTTTAAAAACTATCACTAATTTTGATTCTGAAACTGATAGTTTAATGATAAGACCTATTGTTAATTTTTTAACTGAAAAAAATCAATCAGTAATACCTGAAGTTTTAAACTCCGCTGATAATTTTTTTAGTGAATTTTATAAAGATAGGCCATTTGATGACCAATTTATAACTGAGGGGAATGTTAGGTATTTTAATTATAGTGGGTTTGTTAATAGTAATCAAACAACATCAATTTTAAACACACCATTTTTTATTAATGCTTTACAGGAAGGGGTTAATAATTATAAAAATAATTCAACAATCCCATTTATATCGGCGGCGTATCTTTTTTTAAATAGTTTACCTTTAGCAACATTAAAAGAAAAATATAAAACATTTGATTCTAATGAAGATTTAGGGTATATTTTCGCGTCATTGAAAAAATTTGCCGGAACCCATAAATTACCATACCCATGGATATTAAAATTAGGGTCAATTTGGTATCGGTATAAAACATACGTTAAAACCGGAAACGATATTTTAAACCAATCTTGGAGTGGGTTTAGTTATATAAATAACTATGACCCAACAAATAATAATCCAGAACTTACGTATTATTTAACAGGAGTTAATAGTAATTATGATATTGTTTTAGAAAAAAATATGGACTTTACTGGGGGTGTTAAGTTTAGTTCAATAAATGTAGGGTTTTACCCTAAACTTATTAGCGATTTTAATTTTTTCTTAACGGGTGAGGATTTATTTAAGTCTAGAACAGATACCGAAGAAATGGTTTTTGGCGTTGGTAATAATACATTTAATAAAGTTTTTGATTACAATACGAATTTTATAATAATTTCAAAAGATAATATTGATAGTTTTGATGTGTTTATTAACAACAATTATTATGGGACCGATTTAAATGAGGTACCAATAAATAATCAAGACGATTTAAAAATTGTTATTATAAAAATAAACGAAAGTCTTGAATCTAAAATTTTTTATGAAACCACTTTAACAATTTCGGACCAACTACAATCAAAAATGTCTATAGATGGAAGTCCAGGTCTTAAAACTTTTTTAATAGACAAAGCAAGACTTTCTGACTTTGAAGGTTTTTCAATAACTCCATGGACATCTATTATTCATAGTGAAGATAAATTAAATACTTACATTTTACCGTCACACGGTTCTTTTAAAAATCAAGCGTATGATGAAATAATTAATCTTAACTATGAATTAATACAAAACGTAACCGGAAATACTTCAATTCATAATGGGTCGGTTAGATTATTTTGGGCAGCATCTCAATTTGGATATTTTGATGTTGAAAAAATAACAAAACCAACTCCAAATGAATACATGAAACATATTTTTTCTGGACAACCTGAACAGGAGAATTTTTCAATAAATAGGGAAGACGTTCCTTATGCAAGTATTGAAGAAATGTTTTCAGTTTTTGATAAAGATATTTTAGATGGTTTTGAAACAGAATTTTTAAAATTTTGTGTTTCTGATACAAATATTGATGTGACATCAATGACTACCAATTTTCAATCGTTAATTAAAAGTATTTTAACAGTCCCATATAATGATGTAACGAATAATAATGACCTTGAAATGTCGAGTGAAGTTTTATTAGAGAATATACAAAAGGCTCAAATTAGTAAAATTAATATTATTTTAGATGAATTTTTAAAATCCGATATTTTATTTGTTAACGGAAACCCATCATTTTTTGATAAAAAACTTTTTTATTCTTTTTCAAATAAAATTATTATTGAGCCAATAACTTGGGAGTTTTACACAACAACAACACCAAATGCATTACCTGTTAATGGAAATTCGGTGACATTAATACAATCTAAATCAACTTATTCAGAGGCTTGGAAAGATTTAGAAGTATACGTTGGGTTTTCAAATAATGAAAAATTAATATATAGTAATAATGGTTCTTATATAACTGATTTTTTTATTGATTTTAATGTCGCTTTTACGAGTGTAAATATAAAAAAATTAGCGGCAATAATTAAAATATACGCATCTCAAAAATTATTACAATTTTTATCGGACCCGACGCCTAAACCTCCTAGCTCAATCGAACAAAATTTAATTGCTTATGCTGAAATAAAACGAGCTCCATCAGTAACACCAACACCAACACCAACAGTAACACCAACACCACCAGTGGCTCCAACACCTTCAAACGATGACGTAATTTTAAATTTATATAAAACCAATAATTTTAATGTTGTTCCAATATTAAGAGATATTAGTGGTAGAACAATATTTATTTCGCCAAATAAGTCCTTGATTAATAATGTTGGGGGTAATCTTACAGACGATGAAATTATTAGGGGAATTGTGGATGAAGTAATAATTGAATATTACGGACCAAATTTTTCTGACCCTAAAGCCGCATTACAAGAATATCTTGTGGCAAATTATGTAAAAATACCAAACCCTGCCTATGTTGATACACCAACAACAAATTCATCGGAATCTAAAGTAACTTTTAAAAATTCGATGGATGAGTATTTAGACAAATCAATAACATTTCATGATGATATTACTAATGAGATATTTTTAATCCTTAATAAAAAATTAGATTCAATAAGTCTTACGCCTGAGAAAGTAAATGAATCTAAAATTAAAGGGGAACAAACTAAATATGAAATGTATGATAGTTTTAAAGCAATTAATGATAAGTGGATTTCAGGTAATGATTTTAAAAATAAAACATTGTTTGAGGATGTTTTATTAATGGATAGGGCTAATAAAAATATTGGTCAAGATGTAATTGTTGATGTTTATAAAGTAAAAGATACTTATTTATCAAAAATAAATCCTAAAGTTGACTTATTAACTACGATTAGAAGTATTATTATGGATTCTCAGTTTGTTATAATGAATTTACCATCATATGTTAATTTTTATAATGTACAAGATGTTATAAAAAATCCAATACCAAAAGCTGAAGGTACTTTAGAGTTTGGTAATACGTTATTTGGGACTTTTACAAATGTTGATTATAGAAAATCATCATCAAAAATGGTTTGTTTTTATGGTGGTAAAGCTAGTGAACATTTAAAAGCTGCGAATAATAACAATGTTCGATATAAAGATGATTCGTTTGATATAAGAAGAGCTACCGACAATCCTTTAAATGAAAGCCAAACAGATAAAGTTGATTATGCGTTTTCAAATAAAGTTGTTGCGTTTAATGTTGAATTTGGCCCACAAAACCAATCAATTTTTAATGGGTTTACTGTTGGTCAAGATTCTAAATTAGATACCGCTGAAACATATCAAATGTTGTATGATATGAGAAATCAAGGTTCTGGTAAAGGGGCGGCATCACAAAGTTCTGGATTATATGATTTGTATAAAACTAGGTCTTATAAATGTAGCGTTAATATGTTAGGTAATGCTATGATTCAACCAACAATGTATTTTAATCTTAGACATATTCCAATGTTTTCAGGGCCATATATGATAACCAGTGTAAATCACACAATAAGTCCAGGTAAATTTGATACTTCTTTTGAAGGTGTTAGACAAGCTGTTGCAAGTTTACCATTACCGACTGATTATTTGGCAGTTCTAAAACAATCTTTAATAACTAAATCTCAAGAACTTATAAAACAAAAAACAACTGGTAAAGCAAGTAATGGTAATATTATAAATAATAGTTCTGAGGTTGTATCAAAAGCCACTCAAGAATTAAAAATCGCCGAATCAACGGATTGTGGAACTAGTTTAAATGCCAAATATAAATCATACGTTCAATTAAATAATAGTGATAAAGAAAATACTATTTATAATTTTAAAGAAATTAAAACAGAAATATATAACGTAGTATCAATTACAAGTTTGAATATTACTGACAGATTTAAATTACAACAAATTATATTTTGTTCTTTTTATTTAACTTCAGGAAATAAAACCGGATTTTCATCAATAAATAATAATTTAGCGTCTATTGATTTAACCAGTGATTGGGCAAATTTATCACGTTATATCAATAAAAATAGTTATGTGTGTTTAACAAATGATGCCGATATTGTTAAACCATATGCCGTATTTGATACGTTATCACAATCAATTAGTTTTTTAACTAGTAACTGGTTTCTAAAAATGAATCAATTAAGTTTAAATAACAAAGTACTTAAAGCTGAAGAAGTTTTAAAATTTTGGATTATTAATATAAATGTTAGTAAAGATATTGGTTTGGAAAATTATAATAAAATTAGTGTTGATGAAAAAAAGGTTCTGGAAACAAAGATAAATCTTGCAATAAATTTATTTAAAACAACAAAAATTTAAAAATCGTAATATTTATAATAAAAAAGTTATGGATGTAAAATTAATTTTAGACAGTTATTTAGGTAAAAGTGCTCGTACCACTGAAAAAGATGCTGGTAATGGGTATAAAGAAGTATGTGATTTAGACACTGGCGATTGTTATACCATTAGAATGAAAGATGGTTTAATTGAAAGAGTTGACAACACTATGAAACAAAATAAAAAAATTCAAGTTGAAACTTTGCAAGGGGTTAAACAACTTTTAAACGGATAACAAAATGAAAATAGATAAAAAAATTTTAGAAGAATTAAAAAGGTATAACAGTATTAATAGTTATATTAATGAGCAAGATGCGGCATTACCCCCAAATCCGGACGCTCCCGCTCCAACAGGTGAGGAATTACCGTTATTGCCACCAGCTCCAGAAACGCCACCAACTGGTGATGCTTCAACACCCCCAGTTCCTGTGGATGTTAAAAACGACCCAGATGTTGAAAAACTTGATGGTGATTCAGATAAAAAAGAAGAACTTGATATTACAGACTTAGTTAAGTCACAAAAAAATGTTGAAGAAAAACAAGAAGAGTATTTTCAAAATTTATTTAGTCAGTTAACTAACTTAGAAAGTAAATTATCTGATATGGATACTATTGTTAATAAACTTAACAGTTTAGAGGCAAAAATTGAAAAATATAGAATTAAATCCCCTGAAGAAAAAATACAATTAAGAACATTAGATTCTGGACCATATAATCAAAAACTTAGCGATTTTTTTGAAGACAAACAAGAAGATTTTGAAAAATCTGGGAAAGACCAATATATTCTAACTCAAGACGAAGTTGAAAATTATCAACCAAGTGAAATCAAAAAAAGTTTTAGGAACTTTCAAAACAACGAACCAACTAATAATATTTAATAATAAAACGACCTTAGGGTCGTTTTTAATTTAAATGGTAATTGACATAACGTTTTTTATTGCCTATATTTTATGTGAAACAAATTAATAATATATACACATGTCTACAAAAAGCACATTAGATTCAGTTTTGGCTCAGTATGAGACCTCAAAACAAAGCGGTTCATCTTCCACTTTTAAAATGTCACAAGATGAAAGAATGAAAAAATATTTCGCGGCTATCTTAAAAGATAATGAAAAACAAGGTCAGCGTAAATTAAGAATTTTACCAACAAATGATGGAAGTTCACCATTTAAAGAAGTTTGGTTTCATGAGATTTTATTAGATGGTAAATGGCAAAAATTTTATGACCCAGGAAAAAATGATAACGAACGTTCTCCTTTAACTGAAGTTTATGAAGAACTTATGTCAACTGGTAAAGAGTCTGATAAGGAATTAGCGAAACAATACAAAGCTCGCAAATTTTATATCGTTAAACTTATTGACCGTGATAATGAAGATGATGGAGTTAAATTTTGGAGATTTAAACACAATTATAAAAATGAAGGTGTTTTAGATAAAATTATTCCTATTTGGAGAGCAAAAGGTGATATTACCGACGCTGAAAATGGTAGAGATATTATCCTTGAATTAGCAAAAGCAAAAACTCCAAAAGGAGCGACATATACTGTTATTCAAACTATTATGCATGATGACCCAACTCCATTACATAAAAGTAAAGATATTTCTAGTGGTTGGATTACCGATGAATTAGGTTGGGATGATGTTTATTCTAAAAAACCTGTTGAATATCTTGAATCAATTGCGAGAGGTGAAACTCCACGTTGGGATTCTGAAGCAGGAAAATACGCTTATAGTAATACAACAGAAAGTACTGTTTCCATGGGTGGAAAATCTTTAACAACAAACAAAGACCCACAATCTGATTCAGAACCAGATTCAGAAATGCCGTTTTAATTAAGTAAGCGTGGATTAAATTAATTATAATCCACGCTTTTTTTTATGTAAATTTTTAATTTTAATTATGAAAACAGAACAAAAAATATCACAAATGATGTATGAATCACTTGTAAAAAAATATGAGGCTCAAATTAGTGAGGCTGAAACAACATTACTTATTTATTTTACAAATCCGGTTGGTATTGGTGAACACCCACAACATTTAGAAGAAATGGATAAATTTGTTGAAAAATTAGCAAACGCTAAAGACAAACTTGACGCAATTAACCATTTTAATAAATATATTTAACCATGGCAATTAAGAAAAAAGACAATTCTCTTTCAAATATAAAAGAGAAATTCTCAACAAAAACAAAATACAAACCCGAAAGTTTTTATAATTGTGGTGACGCATTTATGGATGCTTGTGGTTTACCTGGACCTGTAATGGGGGGTATTAATATGTTCTTAGGACATTCAAATACTTCAAAATCAACGGCAATGATATTGGCGGCGGTTGATGCTCAAAAAAAGGGTCACTTACCGGTGTTTATTATAACGGAAAAAAAATGGTCCTGGTTTCACGCGGTTGAATTAGGTTTACAAGCAGAACAGAATGAGAATGGTGAGTGGGATGGACATTTCATCTTTAATGATAGTTTTGATGTTATTGAACAGGCCACTGACTTTATCAACAATGTTTTAGATGCTCAAGAAAAAGGTGACGTACCGTATAATTTACTATTCCTATGGGACTCAATTGGTAGTATTCCGTGTCAAATGACTTTTGAGGGAAAAGGTGGGTCTATGCACTCGGCAAGGGTGTTGGCAGATAAAGTAGGTATGGGGGTTCATTCTAGAATTTCAAAATCTAAAAAAGAAGATTATCCGTATTATAATACAATAGTTTTTTTGAACCAACCTTGGGTTCTTTTACCTGATAACCCCTTTGGTCAACCGGAAATTAAGAGTAAAGGTGGTGAAGCGATATGGTTAGCTAGTAGTTTGGTATTTTTATTTGGTAATCAAAAAAAGGCGGGTATAAACCATATTACGGCGACTAAAAATGGAAGGACTATTTCATATGCGACTAGAACAAAAATTTCTATATTAAAAAATCACGTAAACGGAATACAATATAAGGATAGTAAAATTATTGTGGTCCCTCAAGGATATATTGCAGATACAAAAGAGTCGTTAGATAAATATAAAAAAGAGTATTCCGGGTATTGGAATGCCATACTTAGTGGTACGGGGGAGATTACACTTGAGGAATCAGAAACAGAAAGTTTTGAAGAAGAATAAAAAAAATTGATACTATTACTACTTTTAAGTATTTTTAAAGTATTTATATAATATGGGAAGACATAAGATTGATGAAGATAAAAAAAAGGTAAAGGTTTCGGTCGCGATTGACCCCGAATTACCTCAACACTTCAAAAATAAATCTATAAATTTATCTTCCCTTGTTAATAAATTATTAAAAGAATATATTAAAAATGGAAACTAAAGTTTGTTCTAAATGTAAAGAAGAAAAAAAAAATTGTGAATTTGGTAATTCAAAATCTTCTGACGATGGATTACTATATTGTTGTAAAAAATGTAATAATGAACGAAGTAAAATTTATCGTAATGAAAATTATCAAAAAACATTAGAACAACATAGAAAATGGACGGCAAAAAATCCTGAATGGGTTTACAATCGTTACAAAAAATGGAGAAAAGGAAACCCAGATAAAGTTAAAGAGTTAAGAAAAAATTGGTTAGATAAAAATCCGGAAAAAAGAAAAGAATATCGAGAAAATTATAAACCAAGAAAACACGAACGAAGAAAAGAAAGGAGTGATAATGACCCTGTTTTTAATTTAGTTAATAGAATGAGAAGTAGATTAAGAAAATACTTAATTACTCATAATATTACCAAAAGAAACAAAACTTTTGATATTGTAGGTTGTACCCCCCAATTTCTAAAAGAATATTTAGAAACCCAATTTACTGATGGTATGAGTTGGGATAACAGGAGTGAGTGGCACATTGACCATATCATTCCATTATCGTCGGTAAAAACAGAGGACGAACTTTATAAGTTGTGTCATTATAAAAATCTTCAACCATTATGGGCGGAAGATAATTTGAAAAAGAGTAACAAAATTTTATAGTAACGAATATAAACAAAGGAAGTGACAAAAACATTATTAATTGACGCTAACAATTTATTAAAAATTGGGGTTTGTGGAGTAAAAGATTTTTACCATAATGATAAACATGTTGGAGGAATATGGTATTTTATAAACACTATTAGAAGACTTATTGATGAACAAAACTTTGATAAAGTAGTTGTTATGTGGGACGGTGACGACAATTCATCAACTAGAAAAATTTTATATCCTCAATATAAAGAAAACCGCAGACATGGGGTTAATGAAATGGAAAATGATTCTTTTGACGAACAAAAAGGTAGAATTAAACAATATTTAGAAGAAACTTTTATACGTCAAATTGAACAGGATAATAATGAAGCTGACGATTTAATTGCTTATTATTGTTTAATTTCTCAAGACGAAAATAAAACCATAGTATCTTCAGATAAGGATTTAACTCAATTAATTTCTGAAAAGGTTTCTATATACTCACCAATGAGTAAAGTGACCTATAAAAACGGAGATAAAATTCGAATAAAACATTATGAATTTCCTCACGAAAATATTAAAACATATAAGATATTATCAGGAGATAAATCTGACAATATTGATGGAATTTATTATTTAGGTGAAAAAACATTAGTTAAATTATTTCCCGAAATACTTGAAAAACCCATAAATTTTAATGATATTTTAATAAAGGCGGAAACGTTATTAAATGAAGATAAAAATAACAAATCACTTAAAAATTTATTGTCTGGTAGAACAAAAAATGGTATATATGGGAATAAATTTTTTGAAACAAACTCAAAAATTATTGATTTATCGGAACCATTAATAACTGATGAAGTTAAACAAATTGTTGAAGAATATTATAAAGAAACATTAGACCCTGATGGTAGAGGTTATAAAAATTTAATGAAGATGATGATGGATGATGGACTTTTTAAATTTTTACCTAAAACAGACGATACGTGGGTTTATTTTTTAAAACCATTTTTAAAATTAACAAGAAAAGAAAAAAATAAATATCAAAAAAATAACACAATATGAAAGAACTAGACTCAACAAAATTAGAATTTTTAATGACGGTTAATCAAAACATAATCGTCCAAAGATTTTTTAATGTAAGGGATTATAATCCAAATGCAAAATATTCAGAAGACCTTTATCTTTTCCTGAAAGAATTTAAAGACTTGGTAAGTGCTGAGTTTAAATTAAAATCGGTTGTTTATCTTTTAGAAAACAAAGAAGAAATTAAAGATAACCCAGAACTATTAAATACATCATATACTGATGGTCCTGAAAGTTTTAACATTTATATTAAAATAAATGATATGACAATTTGTCACAGAATGTTTGACGCTAAAGTGTACCCGCCTAAGATAAGATACACCGTAGATATACGCCCGCACATAAAAAGACTACTGACAAGTTTAACTGACATTTTTTCATCGAACGAATTGTCTTTTGAATATGCGGAAGTTAAGTTAGATGTGTAATATTTATTAAAACGGAGAATTAAAAAATGGGAACTGGTAAAAATTTTGAATATTTAGGTAGCGTTTTTCAGTTACAACTTTTAAATCAAATCATAATTGATAAAGAATTCGGTAGGTCAATAATTGATGTTATTGAATCTGATTATTTTGAAAACAAATATTTTAAAATCATAATTCAAATGATTAAAGAATATTATGTTAAATTTGAACATACTCCATCATTTGAAACATTAGAACAAATAACCAAAGTTGAATTACAACAAGAACTAGCATCAAAAATAGTTTTAGATACTTTAACAAAAATAAAAGAAGCTCCAAGTAGTGGTTTAGGTTTTGTGCAAGAAAAGGGAATGAAGTTTTGTAAACAACAAGAACTTCAAAAGGCCATGGTTAAAGTTCAAAAAATAATTGATGGTGGTGAGTTTGAAAATTATGATAAGGCTGAAGAATTAATTAGAGAAGCGATACAAGTTGGTACAAAAGGAGACGGATTACTTGATGCGTTTTCTAATTTGGATGATGTTTTAAATGAAGATTACCGTCACCCAATTCCAATGGGTATTTCAGGTATTGATAGACTACTTAAAGGTGGTTTAGCTAAAGGGGAGATAGGTGTTATACTTGCTCCAACAGGAGTCGGTAAAACCACTCTAATGACTAAAATTACAAATCATGCATTTAACTTAGGATATAATGTTTTACAATTATTTTTTGAAGATAATCCAAAAATTATTCAAAGAAAACATATTACATTGTGGACTAAAATACATCCGGATGAGTTGACATTGAGAAAAGAAGAAGTAATGACTAAAGTTAATGAAATAAAAGAGGCGATGCCAAATCATTTAATTTTAAAAAAATTACCATCAGATACAATGACTATGTTACAGATTAAAAATCAAATTCGTAAAATGGTTGCTGACGGTATTAAAATTGATATGGTTACTTTAGATTATATTGATTGTGTTGTTCCAGATAAAAATTTGGGAGACGAATGGAAGTCTGAAGGGTCTGTAATGAGAGCTTTTGAGGCGATGTGTCATGAAATGGATTTAGTTGGGTGGACAGCAACTCAAGGAAATCGTAGTTCTATTTCTTCTGAAGTAGTTACTACTGACCAAATGGGAGGGTCAATTAAAAAGGCCCAAGTGGGTCACGTTATTATAACTGTGGCAAAAAGTTTACAACAAAAAGAAATGAAATTAGCGACAATTGCGATTACAAAATCAAGGATTGGTGATGATGGTGTTGTTTTTGAAAATTGTAAATTTGATAATGGAATGCTTGAGATTGATACTGAAAGTTCAGTTACTTTCTTAGGACTTGAAGAAAAACAAGAAGAAAGACAACGTGATAGAGTTAAAGATTTAATGGAAAAAAGAAAACAAAGACAAACTTAAAAAATATGGAAAAAATATTAAAAGAAAACAAAGATAGATTTGTTATTTTCCCAATACAACATAATGATATATGGGAATTTTATAAACAACACCAGGCTGCTTTTTGGACCGCCGAAGAAGTGGATTTGTCAAATGACATTCGTGATTGGGAAAACTTGTCAGAAAATGAAAAATATTTTGTAAAAAATATATTATCGTTTTTTGCGGCTTCTGATGGGATTGTCAACGAAAATTTGGCGGAAAACTTTTTAAAAGAAGTTCAATATCCTGAGGCTAAATTCTTTTATGGGTTTCAAATCATGATGGAAAATATACACTCATTAATGTATTCATTATTAATTGATACGTATGTATCAAATCCTAATGAAAAAGATGAATGTTTTCATGCGATTGATAGATTACCTGCAGTTCAAAAGAAATCAACTTGGGCCTTAAGTTGGATTAAAAATTCAACATTTCAAGAAAGATTAATTGCGTTCGCCGCGGTTGAAGGTATTTTCTTTTCCGGCTCATTTTGTTCTATTTTTTGGTTAAAATCTAGAGGGGTTATGCAAGGTCTTTGTAATGCTAATTCATTAATATTTAAAGATGAAAATTTACATTGTGATTTTGCCATACACTTAATAAATAACCATATTGAAAATAAACCAAGTGAAAATAAAATTAAAGAAATTTTACTTTCCGCATTAGAAATAGAAAAAGAATTTATTACAGAATCTTTACCTGTTTCTTTAATTGGGATGAATTCAAATTTAATGAAACAATATCTTGAATTTGTAACTGATGGTTTATTAGTTAAATTTGGATGTAAAAAAGTATTTAATGTTGAACAACCATTTAAATTTATGGAACAAATTGCGATTGAAACAAAAGGGAACTTTTTTGAGTCCAGAACTATGGAGTATCAAAAAGCAAAATTAAATGAAACATTAGCCTTTGATTCTGATTTTTAATTTATTATATTAAGAGAACTATGTCATTAAAAATAAAAAAACGAGATGGGGACGATGTTTCATTTAACCCACAAAAAATATATAATAGAATTAAAAAATCTTCAAAAGGTTTAAGTGTTAATTCAGATGAAGTTTTTATTAAAGTAATTACTTCGGTACCAACAGAAGGGGTTATAACTACTAAAGAATTAGATAAACTTGTATATGAAATCGCGGCGTCTTACACCGGAAGTCATCATGATTATTCTAGATTAGCGTCATCAGTTGCAATTTCTTCTTATCATAAAGAAACAAATCCAAGTTTTTGTGAAACTATGAAAGAATTGTATTCTGATAATATAATCCATAAAAAATTAATTGAAATTATAGAAAAATACGGAGAAAATAATATTGATTCTGTCATTAATCATGACAATGATTATAACTTTGATTATTTTGCTTGGAGGTCGTTATCTGAAATGTATTTACTAAAAAATCCTCAAGGTAAAGTTGTAGAAAGACCTCAACATATGTACATGAGGGTTTCATTATGGGTTACAAATACTTATGAAGAAGCTCTTGAATATTATAATTCGTTATCAAATCAACTTATTTCTCCTGCAACTCCAATTATGATTAATTCTGGTACGAAAGTACCTCAATTAGCGTCATGTGTGTTACATTATAACAATTCAGATTCAAGAAATGGGTTATTACAAACATTAAATGATATTTCAACTTATTCGTCAGACGCTGCCGGTATTGGATTATCAATGTCAAATATTAGAAGTAAAGAAAGTAGAATTAATTCTTCTGGTGGATATGCTGGTGGGTTATTGAAATATTTAAAAATTGTTAACGAGTCTTTAAGATTTTTTAACCAACAAGGTAGACGACCAGGAAGTGCCGCAATTTATATTGAACCTTGGCATAAAGACATCATGGATTTGTTGGAAATAAAGAAAAATACTGGAGCTGAAGAATTAAGAGCTAGAGATTTATTTACCGCGTTATGGATTCCTGATAATTTTATGAGAGCAGTAAAAAATAACCAAGACTGGTATTTGTTTTGTCCAAATGAAATAATTAAATCTGGGATTAAACCATTACAAGAATGTTATGACGCTGAGTATGAAGAAAACTATAATAAAGCGGTTTCTTTAGGAATTGGTAAGAAAGTTAAGGCTCAAGATATTTGGAGTAAAATAATTGAATCTCAAGTTGAAACTGGTGTTCCTTATTTATCTGCCAAAGACAGTGCTAATCGTAAAAGTAATCATAAAAATATTGGAACAATCAAACAAAGTAATTTATGTTGTGAAATTTATCAATTTACGGATGAAACAACTACAGCAATTTGCACTCTTTCATCAATGGTATTAAAGAATTTTGTAACTGATGGTAAATTTGATTATCAATTATTATTAAACGAAACAAAAAAAGTTGTAAGAGCGTTAAATAATGTAATTGATATAAATAGTTATTCGACTGATAAAGGATTAAAAGGTGGGTTAGAACAAAGAGCAATTGCAATTGGAATTCAAGGGTTAGCTGATGTTTTTTACATAATGGATTATGTTTTTACATCTGACGAGGCTAAATTATTAAATAAAAATATATTTGAAACAATTTATTACGCGGCGATAACTGAAAGTAATAATTTATGTAAACAAGGTATTAGAGAACCTTATAAGTTTTTTAAAGGGTCTCCAATGGAATCAGGTGAATTTCAATTTGATATGTGGGGATTATCTAAAAATGATTTAAGTGGATTATGGGATTGGGACAAACTTAAAGAAGAAGTTAAATTATTTGGGGTTTGTAATAGTTTATTAACCGCTCAAATGCCGGTCGCGTCTTCGGCTAAAATAACAGGTTCATTTGAAATGACTGAACCGGCTCACTCTGCGTTATTTAATAGAAGAGTTGTTGGTGGTGAAATTACAATTGTAAACAAATATTTAATTAATGATTTTGAAAAAATTGGTATTTGGAGTGAAGAATTAAAAAATGAAATTATATTAAATGAGGGGTCTATACAAAATATTAATTTTAATAATCATTTAGATGTTGAAGATAAAAATTACAATAAAAAAGTAAAAAGAATTGAACATTTAATCCCTAAATATAAAACAATTTGGGAGATTTCACAAAAGGAACTTATTGATATGTCAGCGGATAGAGCGCCATTTATTGACCAATCTCAATCAATGAATATTTATATGTCTAATCCGACATTATCTAAAATTACGTCATCACATTTCCATTCTTGGGAAAAAGGACTAAAAACTTTATGTTATTATGTTAGAACAAAAGCGATTTCGACAGGAGCAAAACATTTAGCGTTGGACATGTCAAAAATAGAAAAACCTTTAACGACTCCAGTAAAAACAATGACATATGATTACGTTCCAAACAGTAAAAAAGGATTGGACTCTGATTTTGAATGTTTTGGTTGTTCATCATGATATAGTTTAAAATTATATTTTCTTTCTCGAATAAAAAAAGACGACACTATATTTATCATTAATGGCGATTGGAAAAACATATGGTGTTAGTTTCCCATTTAATGACTCCCAATACGGGGATTATTTAAATTTAACACTTACTTCAGATGAAGAAGTAAGGAGTAATTTAATACATTTGTTATTAACAAGAAAAGGTACTAGATATTATATGCCTAATTTTGGAACTAGATTATATGAATATATTTTTGAATTTATTGATGCTCAAACATTTTCACAAATTGAATTTGAAATACGGGAAACTGTTGGAGAATATTTGCCACAATTAACTTTACAAAATATTTCAATTACGGCAGCGTCTGATGGTGAAGAAAATAAAGGTACGTATATTGACGCTAACGGAGAAAAAACATTTACGGTGCCCGGAATTGCAGAAAAAGAACATACGGCAAAAATAAGAATTGACTATCAAGTTACATCCGATAGTTTTGCATCTAGTGATTTTGTAATTATCAATATTTAGTAATATAATGGCAGACAAAAAAATATCATATGTAACAAGAGATTATCAAGGGATAAGACAAGAGTTAATTAATTTTACTAAGACTTATTACCCTGATTTAATTCAAAACTTTAATGACGCGTCTATTTTTTCTGCGTTAATGGATTTAAACGCAGCGGTAACTGATAATTTACAATTTAATATTGATAGAAGTATTCAAGAAACTGTATTACAATACGCTCAACAAACATCATCAATTTACAATATTGCTAGAACGTATGGATTAAAAATACCAGGTCAAAGACCTTCAGTTGCGTTAGTTGACTTTTCAATTACAGTACCTCCTCTTGGAGATAATGAAGATTTAAGTTATTGTGGTATATTAAGAAGAGGTTCTCAAGTTGTAGGTGGGGGTCAAATATTTGAAACTGTATACGATATAGATTTTGCGGCAGCAACTGGTGGTGATGGATTTCCTAATAGAATTAAAATACCTAATTTTAATGAAAATGGAAGATTACTTAATTATACTATTAAAAAACGAGAAACCGTTGTAAATGGTCTTACAAAAGTATTTAAAAGGGTTATTACCTCAAATGACGTAAAACCTTTTTTTGAATTATTTTTACCTGAAAAAAATGTTTTGGGGATTACAAGTGTTATCTTAAAAGATGGGACACAATTTACAAACATACCTAGTAGTCAAGATTTTATGACTATTGATGGAAGATGGTATGAGGTAAATGCGTTAATTGAAGATAAAGTTTTTATTGAAGACCCAACTAAAGTTTCAGACAATCCTGGAATAAAAATTGGAAGATACGTAACGGCATCTAATAAATTTATTACTGAGTTTACACCTGAAGGGTTTTTAAAAATGACTTTTGGAGGTGGAAGCCAATCTGCTGATGAACAATTATCTGAATTTGCAAGAAATGGGTACAAGTTAGATTTATATAAATATTCAAATAATTTTGCTTTAGGTAGTACACTTAAAGCCAATACCACTTTATTTATTCAATATAGAATTGGTGGTGGGGTTTCAACAAATGTTGGAGTTAATGTTATTAACCAAATAGGGACTGTTAATTTTTCAGTTAACGGGGCGTCATCATCTGTTAATACAAGTGTTGTTAATTCGTTAGGTTGTACTAACGTTACTGCTGCTATTGGTGGGGCTAATACACCTACTTTAGAAGAAGTAAGAAATTTAGTTGGTTATAATTTTGCGGCACAAAATAGAGCGGTAACTATTAACGATTATGAATCGTTAATAAGAACAATGCCGTCACAATTTGGAGCTCCAGCAAAGGTGAGTATAACTGAAGAAAATAATAAAATTAAAATAATGATGTTATCTTATGATGATAGCGGAATGTTAACTGAAACAATATCTAACACACTTAAAAGTAATGTCGCAAATTATATATCTAATTATCGAATGATAAATGATTATATTTCAGTTGAGTCTGCAAATGTTATTGATTTGGGAGTTTTAATTAATATTATTCTTGACAATACTCAAAATCAAGGGGCGGTTATTTCTTCAATTGTAAATGTAATATCAAATTTCTTTTCTAGTGGAAATAGACAAATGGGACAAAATGTAAATGTGTCGGAACTTAGAAGAAACATACAAAACCAAAACGGTGTAATATCTATTTCAACCATTAGTTTTTTTAATAAAGTTGGAGGTTTATATTCGTCATCACAAACGTCTCAAAGATATATAAATTCGGTTACAAAAGAAATTGAATTAATAAGTGACACTATATTTGCCGAACCAAGTCAAACATATCAAATTAGATTCCCGGTTAAAGACATTAATGTTAGGGTTCAAAACTTAACTACTGTTAATTTCTCATAACAATTTATTTTTTATAGTATAAGACTATCTTTTAATGAAAATAGATAATTAAGTATTTATCATTGAAAGATTTTTTTAATATCCATGAACAATTCTTACAGAATAAGAACGAAAGTTGGAGTTGATAGTTATCTTAGTGTTCAGTTAGACCAAGACTTTGAATATTTAGAAATTTTATCACTCAAAATTTTACCGGAACAAATTTATACAAGACCTTGCTCTGACTATGGTGTTATTGTAGGTAGATTAACTGTTAATGGGGGATATGGAATACCTAATGTTAAAGTGTCAATTTTTATTCCTATTTCAGAACAAGATAAATTAAACCCATTAATTTATGATTTATACCCTTATGAAAAAATAACTGACCAAAATGAAGATGGTTATCGGTATAATTTATTACCATATAAAAAATCATATTCTGCTCATAATCCAACAGGAACTTTTTTTGATAGAGAAGATGTTTTAGTTTCTCCACCTTTAATTGAAGTTTACGATAAATATTATAAATATTGTGCATCAACAAACTCTAGTGGCGACTTTATGATTTTTGGCGCGCCAATTGGGACTTATACTCTTCATGCGGATATTGATTTATCTGACATTGGAGAATTTTCATTATCTCCTCAAGATTTAATTAGAATGGGTATTGCTAATCCTGGACAAGTTGCCGGTGTTAAGTTTAAATCTTCCGAAAATTTAAACGAATTACCACAAATTATTTCAATGAATAAATCTATAGAGGTTCAACCACTTTGGGGACAACCTGAACTTTGTAATTTAGGAGTTAATAGAGTTGATTTTGATTTAACAAAAGAAACTAAAATTCAAATAACGCCAACTGCAATCTTTATCGGGTCGTTAATTAGTGGAACTGATGAAGATTATCAAAAAAGAAAATGTAAACCAACATTAAATTTAGGGGACCAATGTAGTTTAATTGCCGGACCAGGGATTATCCAAGCTTTAAGACAAACTTTATTTATTGACCCTGTTACTGGTTATCCTGGGTTAGAAGTTTATGATTTAGAACAAGGTGGTCAGGTCATTGATGACAACGGAGCTTGGATGTTAGACGTACCAATGAATTTAGATTATGTTATAACTAATGAATTTGGCGAACAAGTAATTTCTCCTGACCCAAAAGTTGGGATTCCAACTAAAGGAAAATATCGTTTTAAAATTAAATGGGTTCAAGGGGATACTTTATCTGAACCTATTAAAAGAGGGTATTTTTTAGTACCTAATGTTAGAGAATATTGGACTGATGAATCAGACCCATTTAATTCCCTGGATGGGCAATTTCAACTGATTACCAATGAACTTCCAAATTATAGTAGCATAGCGGCTTTAGCTGAAAAATCATACTCGTTTAGTACTGATTGGAATGATTATCCTGACCCTGAAGTTGCAATTAAATGTGAAGATTATTTTTATGAATTAACTTATAATAAAGTATATACTGTTTCCCAAATGATGGACAGTTATAATAGTGGATATTTATTAAATAGAAAAATAGCAATTAAAAATATTCTTAATTCTGAATGCGCAAGTGAAAACAATAAGTTTCCAGTAAACGATGGGCAATATAGATTTGACCTTATTTTTATTTTATTTTCAATATTACTTCTTGTTACATTCATAATAATGAATGTTATTGTACTTGTTTTTCACATTGTAGGAATACTTCTTCAAATTCTTGGTCAATTTCTTGGTTTTGTACTTCGAATTATAGTGTTTATTTTAAGATTGATTTGTGATTTTATCAATGATGTAATATTAGACAGTTTAAGAAGTATTGGATTTCCCGCGGTAAATTTAGATATACTTGGGTGGAGTGGTTGTGTTGTATTTTGTCCTGACGGTTGGTATCCTCTTGATTTTTTGACAAATGTTACTTGGTGTGATGAGGCGGCTGATGAATTAACCGTTTGGGCCGAGTTTATAGAAGAGCTTTATAAAAAATTTGAGAACGTTCAAGTTCCAATGTTAACATATCCTGATTGTGAACTTTGTGATTGTGTTGTTGGAGAATCAACACCTGGTAATGACACATCTTCAGTTGAAAATGACCCTAATCTTGGAGTTCAAAAATTAGTTGCTCAACAATTAAATAGAAATAGTTTTTTAGCTCCTATTACATTAAGTTTAATTTTTAACAAAACAAGGAATCTTATACCAAATCTTCCTAGTAAAAAAATATTATACGCTCCTAAAGAATGGTCAGGAGTAGGTTTGTATGCGCCACCTGACCAAAGAGTTATAGTTACTGATTCACTACCAGATGGTACATATTTTCATTATCGTAATGCTTTTTTAATAAAAGGTTCTGAGGTGGAATTTTATAAAAATTCACCACGTCAAAAATTTGAACCAACACAAAGAAATGTTACTATAACTAGTATTAGTCTTGTGTATGATTTGGGGGGTTCTGGTAATAGTTATATCGCTCCTACGTTTAGTTTTCAATTACGATTTCAAAATACAACAGATTCTACTTATCTTAAAGGAACTGATTGGGTCACCATTACTAGCGGGATGACAGTAACTAACCCTGGAAATGTTACAATACCTATACTTAATGACCCGTACTTAATTTCTACGGTAAATTTAAGTACTCCATTTAACTACACAGTTGGGAGTAATCTTTATGTTGCGATGGATTTTAGCAAAGTCTCGGGAGATTTGTTTAATATTACTCGAGCAAAAACGTCTTCTAATTCAACAGGTTCACTTAGTGGTTTAACATTTGCTCATAGTAATAATGATGGGCCTACTACTGGATTTACTTATAGTAATAATAGACCACTTATAATTCTTAATACTAGTATGAATTTTCCTAAACTTGGTATTACGCCAATTTCAATGTTTTATAGGGTTCAAAGTACAAAAGTCTCTGCAATTCTTTCTGGACAGGAAAATGATAATAATTTACTTGTAAGTTCTAAAACAAGAGTACCGCAATCTTATTTATTTGGTCAAAATCTAGATTATAATTATTTTAGTGTAGCCGCCCAAAACCCTGTTAGTAATATTAGAGTAGCATTTTCATTAAGTTTACCAATAAGTGAAAGAATGAATTTGTTTAATCTTAAATCAAAATATTTTAATGAAAATCTTGATAGTTATCATGGGTTAGGGGTTAACCGTATTAAAGTTACTTTTAATACTAATTTAAATGGGGGACCTATAAAATATCATTATGATAATACGTTAACCTTATTACTAAATAATGACCAAATAAAAAAACTTAAACCTGGACAATTATTATCATTTCAAAATCCTATTTTGTCAAGGGATAATAATTTGAATGGGCTTACCGACTTAAATCAATATGGTGGTCTTAGTGTAACAGGAACTGCGATTAATACGACGGGAGAAACCATGGTTAATATAACATATGCAAATCCTGACGGTAGCGGAGACTTAGTTGTTGAATATAATTTACCGCAAGAAGATGGGGATATGTACGCAAAATTCCCAACTGATATGGAATATTTTATGGTGATTACCGCAATGACTTATAATACGTTTTCAAGTATGTGTAATCCTAAGGAAACAGAAGTCACTTTAAATAAACGTTATCTAGGTAATTCTAGTAAGATTGAAATATTAAAAACGGAATATGGATGTTGGGATTATGAAGCATCTAGTGGGTTCACAGTTAATTCTTTAGGAGGAATTGCTGATGGTAAAAAACAAGGTGTTGTTATATGTGTTAGAGGTGTTGACCCAAATTCAACAAAAGAATTAAACAAATATGATTTATCATGGTTATTTGGGTATAATACAGATGATGCATGGGGACAACGTCCAGAATTAATAGTCGAGGGTGAATATTATTTAAATCACCCAATAAAAGGTAATATTAATAGTGTTAGTCATGATATTTCAAGTAATTTAGAAACTGAAATTGATTTAGATTATCTGAATGGTGCTACTAATACGCTTTATCACGATTCATTTAGATTTAAACCAGCATTTTCCGGAAACGCGTCGTTTAGTTCATATACAACTAATTTACCAATGTATTATTCTAGTTTTGATAAACTTACCCCTTCTGGAGGTAATAATATTTATAAACCGGATAATTTAAGTACTACTCCACCATTTAGTGAGGCAATTCAAACTCCGTATGCAGACGGAGTAACAACAAATTGTTTACCTAGCCAAAGTAATCTGTTTGTTAAGGAATTTAAACGTCAAACTAACTTTAATTCATTAATATATCCAGCCCCAAGTGAAGATGGAGTGTGTTGGCCATGTGCTGATTATAATCCGACTTGGATAAATTTTATAGGTCCAACTTTTCAATATAATCAATGGGGGGAATGTGTTAAACCAAACCCTTATAATATGAATATTAATACTCCTTACCATTCTAAGGTTTATAGTTATAATACTTTGGGGGTGTTTGGAACAATAACCGCAGTTGCAAATGCTTATTGGGCTAATATTGGTTTTGGTATTGGTGATACGTATATTACAGATTCGTTGTATTCACATAAAAGTTATTCTTTAGTTGCTTATAGTGGGGATAGTGTACAAACTAATCAACCACAATATTCGGGAGCCTCAACAATTGCTAGAATTGAAATACGAGATGAAAATAGGAATTTAGTTGATACAAAATTATTATATTACGATAGACCGCCAAATATTGATATTATAATTTCAAAAATTAAAATTTTAACTTTTAAATGGGGTGAAGTTGCAATTGTTAAATTAGATTCTTATAGCTCGCAATCACTTAATAAACTTAACATATCTTTTTGGACTCAAGATTTTAATGTGGGAGACCAATTACGCGACTCTAATACTCTTACGGAACCTGTTAATTTTTTAGGGGAGAGTCTCATCAATATTAATGATTTAAATATTAGTGGAAATAGTTCTTCATTTATTGATTTTGATATTGAGGTGGATTATATAAGTAATAATATTATTTTAATGTTTCCTGTTCCATCAAATTCAAATATGGTTGTTTCAGGAACTTCATTAGATGAAGGAGTTCCAGTGTTAATGTTTATAAGTAGAGCACAAAGATATCTACCAGACCAACTTATTCGTGAGCCATTCTTAAATTTAAGTGTGTATTTACCTATTTCTACATTCCCTGTTAATAAAACAAAAATAACAATATATAACGAAGTTTTGGCGGATGGGGCAGACGGTTTAAATCTTTATGCTTGTGGATATATAAAAACTAGTGATTCTACTTTATATATTAGTGTATTTGATAATAATGGGGTTTTAGTAAAAACTTTTGGACCTACAAGTGCGGATAATGTTGGAACTTATTTTAATGGTAGTGAAATATTAACAACGGATACTGTAATGTCATTTTCTTTAGATTTTAACCCTCTTTCTAAAGAATTAATTGTGTGTTGGATTAATAGTGATAACAAAATATATTATCAAGCGTTTAATGTGTCACTTGATGAATTAAATATTGGTGGTATTACAATTTTAGTTCCAAATATTACTTTAAAAACTATTAATCAACAAATTCTAGCCAATGGAGTTGAAGTGACGTTTGATAGGGGTGCAAACGGAATACCAAGTGATGTTATTTTAAAAGTTAATAGAATAACAAAACAATTTGTTATTTCTTGGCAAACACCATCCAAGGGAGTGTTTATTATGAAATATTTTACTTTAACTAGCTCTGATTTTCCTTTACCAAAATTACTCCCAAATCAAAACCATACTCAAAATGGAACTACTATTTATGATTTGGGAACTAACTACGGAATCCCTTCAAGTTTTAATATAACTTTTAAAGAAAATACAAATAATGGGGTTATTACAAAACAAGTTTATTCTATTTTTATGGATAGCGAAGTTTTAAATAGAGGGTATTATCAAAATGAATTTTTAGAAGGTGGTGGGGTTATGTACCTTAAAAGTAAGTATGGTACCATCTTAGGAGGTTATAATAGTCAAGACCAATATTTAAATAATTTTGGTAAATGGGCTTACGATGGGTATTATTATTCTCCAACGTATGATAAAAGTAAGCAGATTGAAATTTCAATAACTGAAGACACTTGTAAATTAATTATGAGGTCTGATAGGTTACCAACATCAACTACTGAAAATAAAGTAGATAGTTCGTATGGGGGTAATAGTAGTTTTACATTACATGCTAATCAATATTTTACCGCGTATTTATTTGACGAAAACGGGCGTTCATTTTCATTAGGAGGGAAGCCAAAAATACCTACTATTTTTGAATCCTTACAAGATGACACTGGAGAAAATTTTGCAACTAATGTTCTTGCGACCACAACTTGCGATGGGTTAGTTCCGTTAGATTGTTATACAACTGATAATAATACGGTTGGAGTTAAACCATCAGGTGATGATTGTTATTATAATGGTATTGGAAAAATTGAAACCGATAAAATAATGAAAGGAGGATGTTATGTATTGGTAACAAAAGTTTGGGATACTTTAGGAAAAGATTTAATTCTTTTAGGAGAATGGAGGAATAGAATAAACGTAAATTTTGCGGCGTGTCGAAATGTTTTTGGCCATGTTTTTAGGAATAATTGGATAAATGGGACTTTATTTGCATTTCCAATTAAAAATGATAGGGTATTTACACCAATATTTAGAAAATTTAAAAAAGTAAGTACAAAAAATCCAGTTGGCACTGATTGGGGAATATTTTTTGAACCAAATTCACCGTATAGTAAATATTGTAAGGATACGGTAAGATTACATTCTAAAACAAACGAATTTTATTATAGGTCAAGTCCATTTTTTAAAAGTTCAGAAGAAGATGAAGGGGCATTTATAGGTATTACCAATCTAGATTCGGGTGGAGGACGAAACGATAAATTTATTAAATTCCCAACAACAATTATGGACTTAGGGCCTAGGTCAAAATATTTACAAGAAATTGTTATGTCTGATGATTTAGATGGGTATAATATTGGTAATTTAAATAAAAGTAGTTTTAGCGATGTTTCTTCATTACTTAATTTATTTATATTAAGTAGAACAGTTACAAAATCATTTACTTTTTTAATAACTAGTTTTTTTTCAAGGTCATTATATATTGATGGTGATTATGCTCAAATGGTAGCGACTAATTCACAAGTTGGTATAGCTCCTTTTGATGAATCAAATTATGGAAACCAGACTGGTTCTACAAGTAATCCAGTATTTTACGCCAACACAGCGTTCTCGAATAGGAAAATAGGTCCAACTTTTGGAGTGTTTTATAATTCTGATTTGGAAATTAGAGATTTAGTGTCACCACGTAGAACATTAATTAACGGTGACGTACCAAATAGTTTTTGCGCGTTTAACGAGTTATCTAATTTTTCACAACGAATTCCTATGTATCAATGGGAAATTAAACAAACTATTACTTTTAATGATAATGAGGAGACAACACCATGGATTTTTGGTAATGAAACTAATGATTGGTATACGGACCTTGTTACAACAACAACTGAAGAAACTCAAACATTTTTTTCATATAAATACCAATATTTAGATAGGTTAGAAACACAATCAAGGTTTTTTAGAACAAATATAGATTCAAAAACTAATTTTTTTAAAAGTTATATTTATGGGGTGTCGGAAAGTTTTGCTCCAGGCCCTACAGGTATCACTATTAATAGTAGTGTTAGTACATGGTCAAGAAACAGTGTTCCAAGTGATAATAATAATTTAATAACATTTGGAACCCCTTTTTATTTTTATTTTGGTTTAAAAAATGGAAAAACAGCAATTGATTTATTTAAAAGAAAATGGATTAATTCTGAAAATGTTATTATATAAAACAATAAAGTTAAATGAGTCGAGACGGAATTAAAATATTATTAGGGAGTTTAAAATATAAATCAGCTCCAAATTCAAACTTAACCATACCTATTCCATTTGAACAAAATGTTAAAGAATTGATTCAGTATGATAGGATTTCTAATGTTGACTTAGTACAAGTATATAATGACGAAAGAAATTTATCTAAAATTTATAGACCAACATTTAAACTAGATTTATTATTTAAAAATGTTTATGTAGGGTCAACCAATTATCCTCCATTTGAAAATAATTTATATTATGTAAATGAGAATAAGGCGGCTTATTTAACATGTTCTGTTATTAATGATAGTACAATCCCAAGTGGTAGTAGTAAAAATGATGCGGTTATCTGGTCAGGATATCCACAATATAACGAATTTGATTTTATTAGAACTGATTATAATGTAACCGGATATACTAAAGCTCCTGGCATTTTAACTGGATTAACAGAACAAATAAATTTTAACTTTAAGAGTGCTGGAACATATAATTGGGAATTTTATTTAACATATCCTTTTAGTAGTACTACATTACAAATGAATGCTTATTTTGACCCTAAAGAACCTGGGGCTCAACCAGGGGATATTAATTGGAATGCAAACGAAGGCATCCCATTTAGAATTACTGTTGGTTATGATGACAATGTCACATATCAAGGAACTAGGGTTATACGTTTTTCTTCGCCGGTTAAACATGGGTTAAGTCCCGGAGAATTTGTTAAATTAAAAATTTATATTCAAAGCAACATTAACACTAATCAATTACCTTATTCTGCGTTTTCAAGCAGTTTAGATACGTTTCAAGTATTTTCTTTGGGAAATGGTCAATATGGAACTGACGATTATGTTTTTAACATTGCAAATTTAGGGTACACAGGGACAACCTTTAATCAAGATAATGAAGGTGTCGCTAAGAGAGTAATATCGATTGAAAATACTGGTGATACAACTTCTAAATATTACGTAAGATTGCATAAAGTATTGGTTCCACCTGAAGAAATTATTTTAACAAAGGCTGGTTTTGAAAACAACATTTTTGGTATTAATAAAAAATATGAAAGCTATTCAACAACCCCTGATTATAAATCAAGAGTGTCAATTAAAGAAGGGGCTCAAACATATAATATTACATTAAATAAAGATTTAGACACATCAAATATTTTTGACAATCAAAAAAGACCAATTTCTGAATTATTTTTAACAACAATCTGGAAAGGTTATTTAGGATGGACTTACGCTGGTCCTAAGATGCATGTTGGAGATAATCCGGCTTATTTAAAAAGAGGATGGGATTATAATTTGGGAATGAAAAACAGTTTGACTGAGATATATGTTAAATTTCCAATAAATACTACTGGTGACACAACAGAATATGCTGATATACCGAAACTCGAACGTGAGTTTATAAAAGCATCAGTACCGTTACCACAAGCTATTTGGGGAGCAGGTGTTAATTCAGGGTTCACTCGGTCAAATATAAGATTTACTAGCTACACAAAAAACGAAAAAACTTTTTATTATGTTAACTCACTTAAAAAAGATGATATTATTGACGGAGATTTTTGTGAATGGAATGAAAGTGAGCAAATTGAAAGAGTAATTTCTAAAGTTAACCATAAAATATATTTTAACCCAGCAAATTTTAGTTTTTACCCATATATTACGTCAAACGTTGA
>Ga0114980_10000261_pt1 | contig 37448 bp, 31 predicted proteins | sample S_140806_EF_Meta_FD_87018 | JGI IMG/M metagenome (GOLD analysis project Ga0114980, IMG submission 87018) | Freshwater microbial communities from Lake Simoncouche, Canada to study carbon cycling - S_140806_EF_MetaG | ecosystem: Environmental > Aquatic > Freshwater > Lake | place: Lake...
GACTTTGCATCACGCATGTCATCCGTGTTGGCCTTGAAGGCAAGTCCAAGGACCGCAATTTTGCGACCTTCAACACCGCCCATACAGGTAACGATCGAATCAACAAAGCGCTTTGGTTGCAGCTCATTGGTTGCAACGGTTGCTTCAAGGAGTGGGAATGGTACACCAGCCGCATTCGCGGTGTGAAGGAGGCTGGTGGTGTCCTTCGGGAAACAGCTTCCGCCATAGCCGATTCCAGCGTTGAGGAAGGCCGCTCCAATACGCTTATCCTGCCCGACGCCCTTCATCACCTGAACGACATCTGCACCTGCTGCATCACAGAGGTTAGCAATCGAGTTCGCAAAGGAGATCTTCATGGCAAGGAAGGCATTCGATGCGTATTTGATAATCTCTGCCGATGCTACATCGGTGATGATCATCGGGCGCTCAAGCGGAGCGTAGAGCTCGATAATCTTCATCGCGACGTTTTGGTTTGGAGCACCCACAACGATACGGTCTGGGTTGAATGCATCCTGGATGGCGCTGCCTTCACGGAGGAACTCAGGGTTGGAGACTACATCAAAGTCTACGTTGCGGCGGCGATTCTGTTCGATGACCTCACGAACAAAGCTGCCGGTTCCAACAGGAACGGTTGACTTGTTGACGATGACTTTGTAGCGGTCCATGGATGCGGCGATCGAGCGCGCAGCGCCTTCGACCTGTGACATATCGGTGGAACCGTCATCCTTTGGAGGTGTACCAACACAGATGTAAACGACATCGGAGCGGCGAACCGCGGTGTCGATATCCGTTGTGAAGACCAAGCGGCCTTCATCGACATTACGCAGCACCAGTTCTTCAAGTCCGGGTTCATAGATGGGCATGTCGCCGGCACGCAGGCGATTGACCTTTGCCTCGTCCTTGTCGACGCAGACAACATCGTTTCCGAGGTCAGCGAAAACAACGCCGGTAACCAATCCTACATATCCAGTACCAATGACACAAATATTCATAACTGCTCCTGTGGACGATTGTTGGATGCTAGGGTGGCGTTCTTAAGGGTTAAAGTAATATTTCTATCTCCGCCACGCTTGCTGACACGACTCCACTCTTACGTACGACAGCTCCACCTGCTGCGTTTCCAAGCAAAACAGATGTAGCAACATCTCCACCGGCAGCCAAGCCAATCGTCGCAACTGCCAATGTAGAATCCCCTGCACCGGCCACATCGTAAACCTCAACCGGGTGCGCTGGGACATCAGTTGCGGTTCCATCCGCATGAAAAACGGTCAATCCCTTCGGTCCGCGCGTTACGAGGAGATTAATCACCCCGAGGACTCCACGTAACTCAGCGCCTGCCGCGTGAAAATCAAGCTCATCGAGCGATGCAAACCGATGTGAACGACTTGCGGCATCCGCTTCCGAGCGATTCAGCTGCACCAGGTCACCGCCAGCAAACCAGCTCACTGACCGGGGCTTTGGATTAGCAGTTACAATAAGGCCTTTTGCCTTAGCGCGCTCAAGCAGGCGACGGGCAATGGCCTCCGTGAAGACACCTTTTTCATAGTCTGAGAACAAAACGGCATCGACGTGTTCGAACACGCCTTCGATGGTGTTACAAAAGTCATCCACCTGATCGATGGCAAGCGGTGTCCGTACTTCCCGGTCTACCCGAACGATTTGCTGACTACCCGCGATGACGCGCGTTTTACGGGTTGTTGGGCGGTCACTTGCCTTGAAAACCGCTGAGACATCCGCACCAGAGCGGTCAAGAAATGCCAACAAATCATCGCCCGCATTATCGCGTCCAACGATTCCGGCAACGAAAACATTTACCCCTAGAGCAAGCAGCTGCTGTGCTACATTTGCTGCGCCGCCAGGCGCAAGCGTCTCGTTTTGGACATCCACCACAAGCACCGGCGCCTCAGGTGAGACACGGCTTGTAGTGCCCCAAATATGCTCATCTACCATAAGATCGCCAACCACCAAAATGCGACAGGTTGGTGCGGATGCAAGGAGCTGCTTCGCGTTGCTCGAGAGTGCCATGCTAGCAATTATACAAGTCGCTTGAACCGAGTGATACCAAAAGCCGTCAATGATTGAATATTCCTGTTTTTACGTAGTACAGTAAGTCGTTACTTGAGAGGAAAAACATCGGATGACACAAGGTGATGTTAACTACGCGCTCATACTAGGATTTGCCGTTGCGGTTGTGCTCTGGTCAACGATAATCCTCGCCCGATACCTCTTTCCAGCCCGAACGGCACTCGTACGTTCCAATATTATGGCAACCCCGCTGAAAACCGGAATCATCGGTGCAATCATCGCGATAGGCACCGTTGGCGGTGGCGTAGCGATGATGAATGCCCAGCCAGCGTTCGTCAAAATTCTCGGAATCGCGATTGCATGTTGGGCAGGCGTACACGGTATTTTGGGATCGGCAGCAATCATGGATGAGCTGACTGACCGGCTGTCCACCGATGTCGCGGGAAACCGTATGGCGACATCCGCCAAAGCTGCAGCAATGCTTATCGCAGCCGGGCTCATTCCTCTCGTGGGCTGGGCGCTCTTCTTCCCCGCCCTCTTTGCACTGTCCGTTGGCGGCTCCCTCGGGGTCCGCAAGGCACGGAAGAATCAAAACGTCGTTATCGCTGAGCCCGAAGTTCAGGTCGGCTGATGCTAGATAGGCGAACGCTGATTGTCGCGACAGCCGGACTTGCAGCTGGATGCAAACCCAACAGGACATCGCTTGACCCACGCCAAAACTACTTACCTGACCGCACCACAAAAGCGACAGACACCGATCGACGCCGAACAGTCCACCTCCTGTCGCGCGCTGCATTCGGCCCCACACCAGCCCTTGTCGAGGATGTCCTCTCCCTCGGACTAGATGGTTGGATTGAGAGGCAACTGGCTGCACCCAACGATGTCATCGGTCCTGCGACGTATCTGCAACCAACGGAAACTACGGGGCTGCACTTTCGCCTCAACAGCCTTCCCTGCCTGCGGCCAGGAGCGATTTATGAGCTGCGGGATGTTTCCCAGCCACGCGTGCTCAGTGAGCTCTCCGCAGCAACCATTCTTCGCTCTACCTATTCGCAGTGGCAGCTTCGGGAGCGGATGTGCCAGTTCTGGACCAACCATTTCAACATTTATGGCCGAAAGGTTGCGGCGGCACGTGGGCGTAAGCAGGCTGATGCCGAGCTGCTTTACTTCCTCGCGGATGACCAACGTACCGTCATCAGACCTCATGCTCTCGGCAAATTCCAAACCTTGATTGATGCCAGTATTAAGTCGCCAGCAATGCTTGGCTATCTTGACAACCAGCTGAACAAAAGTGGCAATGTCAATGAGAACTACGCCCGGGAGCTCCTTGAGCTACATACACTCGGTGTGAATGGCGGATATACGCAAGCCGATGTCAAGAATGTCGCAAAAGTCCTCAGTGGATGGACGATTGAGGATGGATTCTTAAAGAAGGTTGGCTCTGTTATCTTCGATAAAACTAACCATGCTCGTGGCGGAAAGCATGTCCTTGGGACGATAATCAATGAAACAAAGGGTGAGCTTGAGCGCGACAAAGTGGTTGCGCTTGTAGCCAATCATCCATCAACAGCCCGCTTCATCAGTGGCAAACTCGTTGACTTTTACTGCGGCCATGACAGTGACACACAGACCCTGAAAGAATCCATCGCGCGTGTTTTCCAGCAAAGTGGAGGGGCAATGGACAAGGTTCTCAGGCACATTCTCTTGAGCGATGCGTTTTACGCATCAAAACCAAAATTCCGCCAACCATTCGATTACCTCATCGCGTGCCTACGTGCGACAAATGCAGATACATCCGGGATTGGAAACATCCAGTACCAGCTGGAACGCATGGGGCAGCCGCTGCACCAGTGGCCGATGCCGGATGGCTATCCGGACACCACAACGGCATGGGTCGGCAATATGATTCCTCGGTGGCAGTTCGCACTTGATCTTGGTAGCAATAGTATCCAGAACACAAAACTGGATAACAACGCCGTCAAGCATTTGTGTCGTAACCGATTTACGAGTGCATCGGATGCAGAGAGACTTACCGCCGTCCTTGCATCACCGGAGTTCCAATGGGCCTAACCCCTCGCCCTTTGTGCGAAAGTCCCGCGCCACAGCTGCATTCCATTGCTGGAATGTCAACCCTGCCCGCAACAATTCTGTCCTCGTGGCTTGGCGCATCGGGAATAACCAATGTTCATTCCGCCCCGTCAGAGAACAAGCTAGTGGTGCTCTTTCTCCGCGGTGCGATGGACGGTGCAAGCCTAATCGTTCCCTACGGCGATGATGAGTATCACAATCACCGTAGGACAATCGGGCTTGGAACGCCAAAATCCGGCCTCCTTGACCTTGATGGCTTCTATGGCCTCCACCCAGCGGCTGCGGTACTAAAGCCCTGGTACAGCAAGGGCAAGCTAGCAGCCATTCACGCAATTGGCAGCATGGATCAAACACGGTCCCACTTCGAGGCGATGGCCACCATGGAGCGTGGTGCGGAAGGGCAGGCGCAGGAGCTCAGTAGTGGCTGGCTTGCAAGGGCCTTGCATGCGACGCAGCCTCCAACACCAAGTCCATTGAGATCGGTTGCCTTCGGATCGCTTCTACCAGACACGCTGCGCGGAGCTCCAAGTCCATCGGTTATCAGAACCATCAACGATGTCAAACTTGGCGGGTCGAAAGCCCTGCGCAGGGTTATCAAGCAGCTCTATGAAGCTGGAGACACGGCGGCTCACGCCAGTGGACTTGCGGCGCTGCGTGTCCTTGATGCCATGGACAAAATCAATCCTGATGCCTATATTCCAGCGGCTGGCGCGACCTATCCAAAATCTCTAACCGGTGAATCTCTGCGCCAAGCGGCATTGCTCCTTAAGGCTGATGTGGGCGCTACGAGCATCTTCCTGGACAGCACAGGCTGGGATTCCCATGTGACTCAGGGAACATCCAGTGGTTACCTTGCAGGACTGTTTACAGACCTAGCAGGCGCGCTGGATGCCTTTGCAACGGACATCGGACCGATGCTCGAAAAGACAACCATTGTCGTGATGACCGAGTTCGGCAGACGTATCCCAGAAAACTCGGCACTTGGGACGGACCATGGCCGCGCAGGCGCTTGGCTCGTGCTTGGAAATGGGGTGAGCGGTGGGAAGGTGCATTCAGAGTGGCCTGGCCTGAAAGCCGAACAGCTTGATAGCCCTGGCGACCTGCGAGTGACGCAGGATTACCGGAATGTGCTGCTTGAGCTGAGCCAGCTGGTGTTTGGGCAGACCATTACAAGCGCTGCGCTGTTCCCCGGACTTACCTATAAACCAAGCGGAGTTTTCCAAAAAGCGTTGACATAGGCATTTCAGCCAATAAAAAAGCCCCTCTTGATGTTACATCCGAGGGGCTTCTCTATATCTACAGCCTTGGTCCTGGTGGTCGGACGCTCGGGCCATCCGGGTTGACGCCCTGTGCCCGTGTTTCACGGGCGTAGAGAGCACCATCGATTAGCTGATAAAGCGTTGCGCCGTTCTTACCTGCGAACGCGATCTGGCCCACTGCTTTAGGCTTAGCAGAAGCAAGGATGGCATTTACACGACCGGCTTGGTCCAGAATCTGGATGCCGATTGTGCCTGCGCCGTAAAGCCAGCCATTACGGTCAACCGCTGTTCCGACAATTCCCGCACCCGTTTGACCATAGGGAATATAGACATCAAAGTAGGTCTGCATATTGGAAAGCGTGCCATCCGGTGCAACAGACCAGCTCGCAGCATACCGGCCAACCTTTGGGTCAGGAAACACGACTAGCAGGCTCTGGTCAGGCACGAGCTGGATGTTCGATGCGCCTGTTCCAACAGCCGATCCAACATCGCGGCGTTTGCCATCCTTGCCGATGAAGACCAGCTTGCCAGCATCCGTGAGGATGTAGCAGGAACCATCCGTTCGGACCGCAAGCGAGACACCGTTCAGTCCCTTGGCAAGCGTCTTGGATGTGCCATCCGACTGGAGAGCAACAACAGATTTACCTGTTGTCAGCGCATAGGCTCCGCCGCCAGCGACGGTCGAAAGTGCCTTGACAGTGCCCGTTTTCTCCCATTTTGTCGTAACTTTGCCATCTGTGCCGAGAACATGGACTGCATTGGCAGCAGCGACCATGAGGTTGCCAGTGGTCGATCCAGCAATGGCCGTCACTGGCGGAAGTCCGCTGACAGAATTCCATGGCTTAGACTCATCCAAAGCAATGTTTACGAGAGGCTGCCGTGTTCCGCCAGGCTCTGGGCTTCCCGTCATCCCGCCGCGCCATAACCAACGCATCGCATCTGGGAAAATGGCCGATGCAAACCGTCCATCATGCCCGCCAGGTCCGGTCACAAACTTATGGTCGTAACCAGCAAATGTGAGAGCAGCTGCGACATCAGTGTTGCCAATCGGCCATGAGCCAGAGTAGATGTCTTGGTCATTCACAGCTTCTTCAAGATAGAGGCGAATCGGCTTGCGCTCGAGCTTGCGAATCAGGGATGGATAGTTATGTCCACCGCGCAGGTCTGTGAACGACGAAATAAAGCCAAGGACTTTCCCGAAGTAGTCCGGGCGCTCCCATGCAGCGGTGAATGCTGCAATTCCGCCAGAGCTACCACCGCTGATGGCGTGGCCGCGTGGATCCGCGGTGATGTTCAGTTTGTAACGCTTTGTCGCATCCGGGATGAGCTCTTCGATGAGGAAGCGAGCATTCCGGTCATCCATGCCATCATATTCAACGCTTCGGTTGTAGCGTGGCAGCTGCGTCTTATCATCGGCGGGTGGAACAACTCCAGGATTTGCCATGATACAGACGGTAACGGGCATTTCCCCTTTGGCGATGAGGTTGTCGACGATATTGGGAAGGCCATAGCCACCATCTCGTCCAACGTAGCCGCCACCATCTTGAAAGACCATCAGCGCCGCAGGCTTGGCAGCATCATACTTTGCAGGGATATAGACCCAAACATCGCGGACCGTACCCGGGAACATGCCAGCCTTGCTGGTGTACACGTAATGATGCATCACGCCTTGTGGAACACCTGGCTGCGAAAAGGAATCACGGTTTTGTTCGAATTCCTTTTGCGCCATAGCTGCTCCCGTGAGCCCGAGACAAGCCAATGCGGCGATAAGGGTAGTGGATGATTTTATGAGTTTCATGCGGAGGCCTCGACCTTTGCGGATGGAGATACTTTGAGAGTCAGAGCGACGATACCGGAGATAACAACGCAACCGGCCAGGATAAAGAGTCCCTGCGTGGAGAGATCCTTCGCTTCACCAAGAACTTTCGGCCCGAAGAAGCCTCCGAGGTTACCAATCGAGTTAATCAGCGCAAGGCCAGCCGCGAGAGCGGGTGCACCGAGGCGCCCAAGGACACTTGGAGGCATCGCCCAGAATGGCCCGAGCACACTCCACATTCCGCAGACGGCAACCGTCAAGGCAATGAGAGCTGCGAGCTCATACTGTTGCAAGAGCGCAAAGCCGACAAGGCCGGCCGCGCCGAGGAATGCAGGAATCGCAACGTGGAATCGACGCTCCTGATGCCGATCCGAGCTCGCTGCGTTCAGTACCATCGCGATACCCGTTAATGTAAACACAGGTACGCAGACCAGTCCAACAGCGAGTCCAGACTTGATACCAAGGTTTGTAAAAGCATCCATGCCACCAGTGGTGACGAGAAGCTTTTTGACGAGATCGGCGACCCAGAAACCCACGCCGTACATGCCGGTAACGACAAAAAGGTACACAGCAGAAAGTTTCCACATGTCCGGTTCCTTCAACATCGGAAGGATAGGCCCATGCTCCACGGTCTTGCTTCCATCGTCAGCGAGACGCCGCTGAATAATCGCCTTTTCAACCTTCGTCAGCCATTTGGCATCCTCGGGCCCATTTGGCAGATACCACAAAACAACACCTGACATCAGCACAGCGGGAATGGCCTCGAAAAGGAACATTTGCTGCCAGCCCGCAAGACCAAACAGTGGTCCTCGGTCGATGAGGAGTCCGCTGAGCGGTGAACCAAGGCTGAGTGTGACAGCGTTTGCAGTCATAAACAGCGACACCATCTTGGCGCGCTCTTTACTGGTGAACCATGTGGTCAGATACAGCAAGACGCCGGGGAAGAATCCAGCCTCAGCGATGCCAAGGAGGAACCGGAGGCTCACAAAGAGTGGATAATTGTCTTTTACGTAAATGAAGAGCATCGCGATGATGCCCCACGTAAACATAATTCTTGCAATCCACTTCTTGGCGCCAACTTTACGCATCACCAAGTTGCTGGGCACTTCAAAAATAAAGTACGCGATGAAGAAGATTCCAGCTCCAAAGGCATATTGGGAGCTTGAAAACCATGGCATCTCCAGCTTGGCAAAGTTGACGTTTACGCGGTCAAGGTAGGCGATGATGTAAAGAAAGAAGAGAAACGGAATCAGCTTCCGAACCACTTTCTTAATCAGGACATCGTCCTGTGCGGTTACCGTAGAGGATTTTTCAGACATATGAAATATGGTTTCACCCTAAGAGGCAAGTTATCCTGCCACGCTACGATTCGAGACCACAACTGGCAGGAAGACAGCGCCTCGATGCGGTAATTGACCGCATGTCTTATATGCCCCGCCGCCAGCCGTTTACAGACCCAATTCAGCCGCGTTTAACGGACCGAATCAACCTCCTTATACCGCAAGACATTCTAGTCTCCGGTTGGCTTGGCTCCCGAATTGCATCCAATGGACAAGGACGCCTTGCCCCAATGGACACCACTCCCCTCCTAGCAGGGTTTAAGCAGCGCCCCGGGACTCACCCGTGGATTGGTGAGCATGTTGGCAAATATCTGGATGCTCTCTCCCTCGAATGGGCACGCACTGGTAATCCGGCCATCCGAACAAAGCTGGATCAAACCGTTGCCGAGCTGGTTGCCTGTGTAGAACCGGATGGCTACCTCGGAACCTATACCCCTGACAAGCGCTTTGGGCTATTCGATGGAGCAGATTGGGATGTCTGGTCGCACAAGTACTGTCTGATCGGACTGCTGCAGGCACATCGCTGGACAGGCAATCCCCTCGCACTCGATGCCTGCCGCAAGGTCGGTGATCTCCTTTATGCAAAGTTCGCAGCTCAGCCACAGAAGCTCCTTGATGCGGGCACACACGTGGGGATGGCGGCGACCAGTGTCCTTGAGCCGGTTGTGCTCCTCTATCGCCGGACAGGTGAGCAGCGCTACCTAATGCTCGCGCACGCGATCGTCGCGGCCATCGAAAGCGATCGTGGCCCGCGCATTCTGAGCACGCTACGTACCCATGGCGGTGTTGAAAAAGTCGCCAATGGCAAAGCGTATGAAATGCTGTCCAACATGGTTGGGCTCTGTGAATATGCTCGGACAATCGGAGATACCGACATCGTCCGAACCATAGAAGAAGCCGCTGCAGATGTCAGCGCAAACCATACCTATATAACTGGATCGATGAGTCACGGGGAACACTTTCACCCGCATGGCCAGCTTCCAAACGGCACCAATGCCAATGTGGGCGAGACGTGCGTAACCACGACTTGGATTCAGCTGTGCACCCAGCTCCTTCGCCTTACAGGTAAGCCAACGTATGCTGCGCAGGTTGAGAAAGCGGCCTTCAATCATCTCGCCGCTGCCCAACACCCGGATGGCCGTACGTGGTGTTACTACACCGCGCTAGATGGAACAAAACCATACACGCCTGGTATCAACTGCTGTGTCTCCAGTGGCCCGCGCGCCATGTCGCTGCTGCCCCAAGTGTTCGCCGTTACCGACGCTAAAGGTGGGCTTGTCTTCACTTTGCCGGAGTCATGTAGCATCTCTCACCTCGGAAATGTCTGGATCCAAGATGTCGAGTGGGTCGACAACCACGGAGCTGCCGAAGTGCGCTTCCGCTGGACACTAAAATCAGGCAAAGCCGGCAAGTATGCCATTGGGTGGCGTAAACCAACCTGGATAACCGCAAATGGAACATCCCCGATTGCACTCCTACCAACAACTTGGAAAGTCGGCCAATCCCGAACATTCACTTGGAGGCTGGGTGTCCAGCGCTTGGATGGCAAAGACTCTAACAATACCCTTACGGCGTTCACCTTCGGTCCATGGGTGCTTTCGGCCGTCGCGGGTAAAAAGTCATCGGATAAACCATCAACATTGGTGGTGACTTCCCAAATGCCACAACAAACCGGCCAAAGGACATTTACACTCAAAACTACCAAGGGTTCTATTCCCCTTCAGCCGTTCGCAGACTGCGGCACAAGTGGCGAAGACTACACAGTTTGGCTACGCACAAATGCGCCGAAGCAACGTCGTGTGGGTAATGTCCTCCTCGGTGGCACCGAGTCCCGCTCACGCCCTGGGAACATTAATGGCTCCATCGTGGATGGTGAGCCAAAATCCATCGTCGTAACGCATAGTGGTGCGAGGGCGGAGCTGGATTGGTACGCTGTCCACACTGCAGAACAAGTGGACATCGACAAGATTATCTTCACCCACGGACATTGTTTCTATGATGGCGGATGGTTTGTGGGAGCCCCGATGGTGGAAGCACAGGACGCACCCGGTAGTCCTTGGAAGCCGCTTGGTCGCTTGCCGGGATACCCACAGACAAACGCTGACCAGCAGCCTCCGCTAACCGATGGACAGGAATTTACCTTACGCCTGCAAGCGCCTCGATCCATTGTCGGTATCCGTATATCTGGCATCGCGGCCCATGGAACAAATCCTAAACAGAACTTTTCATCCTGTGCAGAGCTCTCTGCCTATGCACCAGACCGTCTTCAGAAGAAATAGGAGGCTAAGCCAATGCGCTACCTTGGACTTTGCTTTGACCATATGCACATGGGTGATCTGCTGCGCCTCGTAGCCGATACGCCTGGTTGCTCGATTGCAGGCATTTACGACCCTGACATTAGCAAAATGTCAGCTGCGATCGACACGCATTCTATTCCTGCGAACCGGGTCTTTACGGATTTACAAACGGCTTTTGCGGAAGCTGGTGCGGATGCGGCGATTGTCTGTTCAACAACTGCTGAGCACGCAAACGTAACCGTGGCCGCCTTTGCAGCCGGCCTCCATGTAATTTGTGAGAAGCCATTTGCCGCAAATGTTGCGGATGCTGACCGCATGATCACGGCATCCAAGGAAGCCGGACGCACGCTCGCGATCAACTGGCCCCTTGCCTGGTACCCACCGCACATCACGACTAAGCGGCTGATCGATGAAGGCACAATCGGGGATGTCCTTGAAGTTCATTTCTACGATGGAAACCGTGGACCTCTTCGCCATCTAGCAGACAAAATCGAGGTTTCAGAGGATGAAGCTGCCGAGATGAAGCGGGCATCTTGGTGGTATGACCCGGCGCGTGGTGGCGGAAGTCTCCTCGACTATCTTGGCTACGGGACAACCCTCGGCACCTGGTTCCTCAGTGGCCGTGAGCCGCTGGCAGTCACAGCCATCACGGATAATGTCGATTCACACACCGTGGATGAACATGCGATTGTCGTCTGCCGCTACGCAAGCGGTCTCTCAAAATTCGAAACGCGCTGGGGAACCTTTACGGACCCTTGGACCATCCAACCACAGCCAAAATGTGGCTTTGTCGTAGTAGGAACAGCGGGAACCATAAGCAGTTATGACTATGAGGACCACGTGATGATTCAGACGATGGAACATCCGGTTCCAACACCCATCGCCGTCGACACTCTCACAGCCCCAATGCGTAACATCATCGAGCATTTCGATGCCGTTGCACTTACACCAGAACGACTCCACGCACCACTGACTCCACAAATCTGCCGCATTGGACAGAAGATCGTTGACCTTGCAGCATCATCTGCAGCCGCAGGAAAGACAGTACGCTACGAATGAGCAAGACGGACACCCTCCCTACCGATGACCAGTACGCACTCGTTGCCGCAACCGTTGCGGATATCGAAGCGCCAGAGCTGCCGTATGCGCCTCCAGCCATCGAACGCGATGTCATGATTGCCCTTATTGGGTGCGGAGGCATCGCAAGCACACACCTCGCTGCTTACCAGTCCCGTGGCTGGAAGGTTGTAGCGTTCTGTGACATCGATAAAAACCGTGCACAGTCGCGGGCTGACCAGTTCTTTCCGGATGCCCTTGTTACAGACAATCCCGAGGATATTTTTGCGCTGGGCGATCTCGATGCAATTGATATCGCCACACATACCCGCCATCGGCCACCGCTACTCCGAAGGGCCATTGAATGCGGACATCATGTACTCTCGCAAAAACCATTTGTTACAGATATCACCGTCGGTGAAGAGCTGATTGCGATAGCCAAAGACAAGTGCGTGATGCTCTGTGTGAACCAAAATGGACGCTTTGCGCCGCATCTTTCCTACATTCGCGAGCTAGTTACATCTGGGACCCTTGGGAGCATCACGGGCATCCACACGCAGATCCACTGGAATCACACGTGGATTGCTGGAACGCCCTTTGCCAAGATGCGTGACATCGTCCTCTATGACTTTGGCATTCACTGGTTTGACTTTGTCGCATCGCTGTTGCCCGTTGATGCTGATGTCACAGTAACTGCTTTTCGCGGCGATCCGCGGGAAGACCTTGGCCTGCCACCGCTTGAAGCAACCGCGGTCGTGGAATGGCCGGGTGGGCGAGCAACGATGTCATTTGATGCTGGATGTTTGTACGGCTCGGGCGATTCGACTACCGTCATTGGCACGGATGGTAGCGTCACGAGCACTGGCCCCGACCTCGGAACCCAGACACTCTCGGTCCACTTGAAGTCAGGACGAGCCACGCCAAATCTTGAAGGTAAGTGGTTCAACGATGGCTTTGCCGGGACGATGGCTGAGCTTCTCGATGCATCCACTACCGGCCGGACTGCCCGAAATGGTGCAGAAGGAAATCTTCGCTCGCTGATGCTGTGTTTTGCCGCCATCGAGAGCGCAAATACAGGCTGCCCTGTGAAAATGGGTTCAATAACACGTTTACCAGCCGGAGCAATTCCTGAAAATGCCTAAGCACATCCTGGTCACGGGCAGCTCTGGGATTGCTGCAGCTGTTGTACAAATGGCTGCCCGCAGTGGTGTGATGGTCACATTTATAGGGATTGATGCTGCCGAAGTAGCCGATCTAACGAACCAAACCGGAGCCACTGGACTTGTGTGCGACCTACGGGATGAACCGGCTGTCGAAGGTCTTTTCAAAGCTCTTTCTGGTGTCACCGATGTGATTCATGTTGCAGGTGGCTCCGGGCGGAGCTTTGGGGATGGTCGCCTAACAGATGTCACACTGGATGCATGGAATAAAACATTTGACCTGAACCTGACAACAGCCTTTCTGGTCACCCGTGAAGCAGTGCGTTTTTTTGAGCGTAACGACACAGGTGGAAGCATTACACTCACCGGGACTGCCCTTGCGTTTCACCCGGAGCCTGACCGCTTTGCAACGGCCGCGTATATGGCATCCAAGAGCGCATTTGTGGGCCTCGTCAACCATGCAGCAAGTAGGTACGCCGAGGACGGAATCCGCGTGAATGCCGTGCTTCCGGGGCTGACGCGTACACCGATGAGCATCCGGGCACAGGAAAACCCCGAGATTAGTGCCTTCGTTAAGCGGCGCCAGCCGCTGACAAATGGCTTTGTCGAAGCGGATGCCATCGCGGATGCCCTTTTGTTTTTCGCATCCGATGCAGCAGCGAGTATCACTGGTCAGCAGCTGGCAGTGGATGGTGGATGGTCGCTAGGAGGATTGCAACATGACCCACAATGACACGTATTCCGATTACTACCTTGATTCCTGTGCAGGAATCATCACGCGTGTACGAGCCCAACAGGAGAACATCCAACTCGCCGCCAAGTGGTGCAGCGACACCATTCTTGCCGGGCGTATGGTGCACGTCTTCGGAAGCGGTCACAGTCGGATGATGGTTGAGGAAATGTGGCCACGCTACGGCTCATTCCCAGGCTGGAATCCGATCGTCGAGCTGTCTTTGTCCTTCCACAACCTTGTTGTGGGAGCAAATGGTCAACGACAGGCGATGTTCCTCGAGAATGTTTCGGGACTGGCTGACCAGATATTGCGTAACTTTGACCTCTCTTCAGTAGACACTGCCATTGTCATCAGTAGCTCTGGCTGTAACGTTGTGCCAATCGAAATGGCCGCAGGCTTTAAAGCCGCTGGCATTCGCGTAATCGCAATCGTGAGCAGCCAACACGCTGAGCCGAGCACGAGCAAAGCCGCATCCGGGATGAAGCTGATGGACTTTGCCGACATCGTCCTTGATACAGGAGCGCCCAAAGGGGATGCGATGGTTTACATCGATGGCCTTGAAACGCCTGTCGCGCCGGGCTCAACGGTCGGCGGCGCGATGCTCATCAACTGTCTCAAGGCGGAAACAGCGGCCCTCCTTACGGCTGCCGGCTCGCCTCCCAAAGTGCTTACTGCTAGTGTTGTCGCCGGTGCTGAAAAGTCAACAAAGCTGTTTCAGTCCGCCTACGATGAGCATGCGCACCGAATCGCCAAGCTCTACGAAAATGTTGGAGCGCCCAAAGGGTAAGTTAGAATAAACCATGTCCACGATTCCCCTCCGAACAACCGTCATCGGGTCCTACCCTTTCCCAAGCTGGCTTGAGTTTGCATCCGAGCACCTTGACCAGTTTGGTGCTGATGACATCGCGGAAATCCAAAACGATGCCGTTCGTGTTGCCGTTGCGGATCAGGTTACCGCCGGGCTTGATGTGATTTCAGACGGTGAACAGACACGCCTTGACTTCAACCTGAGCTTTTACGGCTTTTTGTCAGGCATCGAGCTTGAGAGTGACAGCCCACGCCGCTTTGGACCTCCGGCACATGACCAGCGTGGTCGCCATCAGGTTGTTTCACCACTTCGTGCGGAGCATGGCCTTGGTGCGGTTGAAGAATTTTCCCGCTTGAAGCGCATTGCACCCGCTGGGCCAGTGCTTAAAGCCAGTGTTCCAGGACCATACACAATGAGTGGCCGATTGGTGCCAGGCGAAATTTATACGGATCGCTGGGCTGTGACCGAAGCGTTGCTTCCATTGATTAAGGCTGAACTGATTGCTCTTGTAGATGCCGGCTGTACGGAAATTACTGTGGATGAACCGAGCATGAGCTGCTACGCTCACAAAGAGGATCCGGAACGCTTTGTAGACATTTTCAATCGCACGGTGGCGCCTATCGTTGGCAAATGTCATTTGTCGACGCACCTTTGCTTTGGGAACTTCAAAGCGAGAGCTGTAGGTCCGCGCCAGTATGCCCCGATGTTCCCTGCTTTCCTCGGGATGTCGCTGGATGAAATCCACGTTGAAATGGCAAGCCGGGAATTTGCAGAGCTCGAGGTGATTCGTGCGATTGCAGATGCTGGAAAAGTCGCTGCAGTGGGAATCATCGATGTGAAGTCTTATTACATCGAGACTGTTGACGAAGTAGCCCGCCGTGTTCGCATGTGCCTTGAACATGCGCCAGCCGAGCAGCTCGCTTTTGCCCCGGATTGTGGACTTTCACAGACAGCACGCTGGGCGGCAAGTCGTAAGCTGACGAATATGTGTGCCGGTGTTGAGATAGTGCGCAAGGAGCGTGGTGGATAGAGGTGATTGAACCCATCTTTACCGATGATGCGTTCCTTGACAACATCGCGCACCTCGAAGCAGCCCACTCGAATGGGGTCATCGTTGCCTGGCTGGGCCAAAGTGGCTACTTGGTCTGTCATGGTGGGTATCGATTCATCATCGACCCCTATCTCTCCGATTCTCTAACGCGTAAGTATGCGGAAACCACCAAACCGCACGAACGTATTTCTCGGTTGGTCATTGCTCCGGAGCGCCTGACAGGCATCTCGTTTGTTACCAGCTCGCATAACCACACAGATCACCTCGATGGCGAGACACTTGCGAAACTTATTGATGCAAACCCCGGTGTAAAGGTTATCGTTCCGAGGGCTAACAAAAAATTTGCCCATGATCGCTTAGTCAGTGCCGGAGTCACCAATCCGGCGACCTATCTTGTGGATATTTCCATTCATGAGACCTCGACCCTGTCAGAAATTCATGGATGTACGATATCCGCAGTGCCTGCAGCGCATGAAGCATTGGACACGAATGAAAATGGCGATTATCGCTACCATGGCTACTGCATTACTATTGCAGGGCTGACCATCTACCATAGCGGAGACTGCATCCCTTACGATGGACTTGTAGCGGCGGTTTTGCCTTACAAACCAGATGTTGCTCTGTTACCCATCAATGGGCGCGATCCAAGCAGAGGCGTCTCGGGTAACTTTTCCGGTCCAGAAGCAGCCACCTTGGCTAAGTCGCTCGCTGTCACATGCGTTATCCCCAATCACTACGATTTGTTCGCCTTCAACACAGCAGACCCGCAGGAGTTTGTGGATGCCTGTGATGCCATCGGTCAGCCACACTGTGTGCTCAAGCTTGGCGAGGCCATTGTCCTCTAAACGCTAAGCCCTTAAATTAAGTTAAAAAATAACCACCGCAAGCCTTGTGACCTGCGGTGGTTATTGCTGTTGAATGTCCGTAAAGACTATGGACGGTCGGTACGGAATGGCTCCACAGGAAGCCCTCCGATACTGAACAGGTTTGCCAGTGGGAAGTTGATGAACGCAAAGCGGACATTCTTTGGTTTGGCAACCTTCGAACTTTTAAGCTCGACACGGTCGCGGTCGATGATTTCTGCATCGGCGTCGTACCAAACACCATCCGCGCCAGAGATTTGGAAGCCCATCAGCTTGTCACTTGGGACGGAGTTCTCGTTGATCGTCCCACCTTTTATGACAAGTCCGGCTCCGGTGTTTCGGAAGGACACGATCGCAGTTCCATCGTAGTAGCGGACATTTCGCAGACTCGGGGATGCGCCATCGTTCTTCTTGCCATAGGCAATCCGTGCTGCCTGAAGTGCCAATCGTTCGCCGACGGGCCCCTTCTTGCGTGGGTGGATGTCCTTTTCTTCGCCGACATCTGTAATGACAGCAACACCGACACGCTTGTCTTTTTCAGCAGCCATCGACTGTGCTTCACGAATTTCTGCGTAGCTAGTCGCATTGTTTCCATTTGCGGTAAATGGCGCTAGCTGTACAGGCAAGAAGACCAGATCAGGCGTTTGGAATACATTACGCCAGTCAGCAATCATTTCTGGAAGCTGAGTCCGGTACTTCATCGGGTTTCCGGCATTCGACTCGCCCTGGTACCAGATTGCGCCCGTGACGGTGTACTTTGCGACAGGGACAAGCATCGCGTTATAGAGAACCGATGCCTTGTTGGCATTGCGATTGTCGCCAGGATTGAACTCATCCTTGCTCATGCCCGCCTTGATATTCGTTGCAGGGCTGGTCCACGCTTCGATCCGTGTGCCACCCCAGCTGGTATGGATCATCCCGATTGGGCAGCCAAGGGTTTTACGGAGCGTCTTTGCAAAGTGGTAGCCAACCGCGGAGAAATTTGGCGTGGTGGTTGGGCCAGCTGGCTGCCACGAACCCGTTACATCTTTGAGCTCTGTGTCCGAGATAGCCTTTGTAACCGTGAACATCCGAAGGCCGTCATCGGTGCTCTCATTTGCGGTCTTTTCTGGTTCGAATGTGATCCGGACTGGCCATTCCATATTCGACTGACCGGAGCAAACCCAGACCTCACCCACAAGAACATCGGTGAGCTGAAGCTTGTTCTTACCGGTGACATTGACAACGTATGGTCCGCCGGTTGGCAGGGATGGAAGGAAAACTTCCCAGGAGCCATCCGCCCCCGTTGTCGTAGAAGCTTTACGCTTTGCCACATCAACGGTAACGGTCTCGCCTGCATCCGCCCAGCCCCATATGCGAACGGGCTTGTTCCGTTGCAACACCATGTGGTCACTGATTGCTCGAGGCAGGGTTACATCGGCCATTGCCGCACCACTAAGCACCAGCGAGGCAGCGATGCCTCCGATGGTGACGAGTCTACGCATTAAGTACATTTTTATATACCTCCACTGTCGCCCTGGAAATCGGGTTCCAGGAGAACTTCGTCCGAACGACTTCCTTTGCACGCTCCGCAAGCTTTGCGGCGCGCACATCATCACGCAAAACACGATCGATTCCCCATGCGAGCGAGTTGACATCCCCCGCATACGTCGTCGTTCCAGTTACATCGTGCTCGACGACCTCCCGTAGGCCGCCAGCATCGCTGACGACCACCGGAACTCCGGCAGCCATCGCTTCAAGGGCCACAATCCCAAACGGTTCATAGAGGCTTGGGTAAACGGCGACATCGGCGACGGCGTAGAGACCATCCCGGTCTTCATCCGAGATGCGACCGGTAAAGTACACGCTGTCCCAGATTCCGAGGGCCAGAGCGCGTTCTTCAAGATGTGTACGTGCGCCTCCCCCAGCAATCACCAGCTTGAGCGGTAAGCTTGGATGCAGCTTTCCGACAGCCTCAACCAGCAGATGCGCGCCTTTTTCACCAACCATCCGGCCGATGAAGAACACAATCTTCTCGTTTAGCCCTGCAAAACGCAAGCGGAATGCTGCGCGTTCATCTGGGGTGAAATGTGCATCTAATTTGGTGGCATCAACGCCATTTGGAATGACGGAAATCCGGTGCCAATGTGCACCAAGGTGCTGGACGATTTCATGACGCATCGCTTCCGAACAAACGATTACAGAATCGGAGCGCTGAATCAGCTCGCATTCCCAGCTATGAATTTGATGCTGCGTATCGGTGTGAATACCGTGGTTTCGGCCATGTTCAGTAGCATGGATTGTCGTGACGAGACGGAGGCCAAAGTCATCCTTGAGGCGGAGGCCGACAAACATCGTCAACCAGTCATGGACATGGAGGATGACATCTTCGCCATTCGCACGGGCATTTTTGATAACTTCTGCCGCTGGAGCATACATCGAGTCATTCAACCGGTGAATCCAGTCAAAAAAGTCGTGTGTTTCCACGTGAACAAGCACGCGGTGAATGGTCAGGTTGGAGCTCACAGCTTCGCAGGGTGCCCCACCGGCATCTCCAGCTGTGATGACATCCACGATACAGTCTTGCGTTGCGACTGCTGGTGCAAGACCTTCGAGGGCTGCAGCGATTCCACCGACGCGCTTTGGCGGGAATTCCCAGGACAACATAACAACACGCACGTGCAGATTCCTCCGATGCGTATTACCGTAAACAGAGAGAGAAATCCTTCAGACGCGTGAGAATCGGCGGTGTTGTCCTTGATTCACCGATAATTGGAATGTTCATGACACGCGGCTACGCTTGAAAAAATTGTTATGGCATGTCGGAAAGTGGGAAGGATTGTTTCGCAACACTCGTCATCCAACGAGGTTTATGAATAGCGACCAGTGATTAGGGTTATAGGAAGCTTGACCAACATCACAGCGCCGGCTATCCCCGCAGCGATCAGAACGCCAAGGATCATCGCAACGAGGCCAATAATCCGGACAGGAGCTGAATAGGCATAATGGGACTGCTGAAATGTCGCAGGAGATTCTAATATTGCTTGCACAAAGTGTATTCTGGCTTATTGCCAATAATCACTTAGGGCTGTAACCAAAAATACCTTCATCAGGTGTTATTGCACCTTGTGTGCCGCATCTGTAGGATGAGAAGAAATGTTTCAATTTTTCCGGGAAGATATTCAGACCATCATGAGTAAGGATCCTGCCGCCCGCGGCTTCCTCGATGTTATGACGTACCCCGGGCTTTGGGCGATGGTGTGGCACCGTGTTGCACATGCATTTTGGGTGCATGGTGCGCGGCTGTTAGCGCGCATGATTGCCGCAGCATCTAGGACAGCAACCGGCATTGAGATTCACCCAGCCGCGACGATTGGGCGGAGGTGCTTTATCGACCACGGGATGGGCGTCGTCATTGGGGAAACAGCCATCATCGGTGATGACTGCGTGCTTTACCACAATGTAACCCTTGGCGGAACATCGCTTGAGAAGACAAAGCGCCATCCCACGCTGGGCAATCATGTCCTCGTTGGGATGGGAGCGAAGATCCTCGGCGCCGTCGTGATCGGTGATGGTGCCCGTATCGGTGCAAATGCCGTCGTGACGAAAGACATTCCGGCATGTGCAACTGCGGTTGGTATTCCGGCACGTGTGGTCCGAATTGGGGCTACGACGCAACAAACGCAAGTGGATGTAATGGATGCTCGTACAAATGCTGTGGACCCGAATGATGAAACAATTATGGAGCTAAAAGCAGAAATTGCCGAGCTGAAGCTTTTGGTAAAGCATATGCATCATGATCATCACCATACGGGGATGTCCATAAAGTGAGCTTCCTGATTTTCGGTCGTCACCCGGCGATTCTCCTCGCGAGTGGCTTTGTGCTGTTATCTGGTGGAATCGGGATTGCCGGCTTTACAACGCATTTACCGAATTCCAAAATTGTAGCTGGTGTCACCATTGCGGGTGTAGATGTCGGGGGAATGACACGGGATGAAGCATCCGCAGCGCTAGAGGAAACGCTAAAGCGGCAGAACCAGGCAGAGATCGTACTGAAGCATCCAACCAAGCCCGATACCTGGCGGAGAACGCTGGGGATGCTTGGAGCTGAGCTGAAAGTTGCCACCGCACTTGATCAGGCATTGGCCATAGGCGATGCCGAGTCTGTTGTCCAGCGTGTGATACTTGGCGATAAACCGCGTGGTGTGGCGATTTCCATCCCGATTGAACTGCCTGAACATATATCCACAACATGGCTCCGCCAAATCGCTCACCAGTTGAACAAGCCTCCGACGGATGCACATGCATTTGCAAAAAAGGGTGTTGGCCTCACGATTGATAGGCCACACAAATCTGGAACGCGATTGGATATGGATGCGACATGGAAGGAAGTTATTTCCTTCGGTGATGGTCTGTTTGATGGTTCAGAAGCAACCATCGTGTTAATCACAACTGAGCCGAAAATAACGAATGGTGCTCTCTCATCCCTAGGAACACTTCGTTCGGCCTACTTTACGAATTACGCATCTAGCAGCGCAAACCGAAAGGCAAATCTTACACTGGCTGCATCCAAGCTTGATGGTCACCTTTTGCAGCCAGGTGAAGTATTCAGCTACAACGACCGCGTTGGACCCAGGACGGAAGCGCGCGGGTGGAAGACAGCACACCAGTTTCAGGATGGCCAAATTGTTGATGGCATAGGTGGTGGGGTTTGCCAGTCATCGAGCACCCTCTACAACGCCGTGCTCATGGGTGGTCTCAAAATCATCGAGCGTCACAACCATTCCTTGCCTGTTGCGTACCTCAGCCCAGCGCGAGATGCCAGCGTTTCGTATGGCCACTTGGACTTTAAGTTTGCCAACAACACAGATGGACCTCTTTATATGAGTGTTGCGGCAGATGGCAAGAAATTTCATATCCGACTCTATGGCCCACTAGCAACCCAGGTTCCAAAGGTCAGTGTGGAGACGACTGAGCCTGTTTACCTTCCAAGTGGCGCCTACAAAGTAGCAGCAAAGCGTACGATTCAACACTCTGATGGACGTGTTGAAACCGAAGACCTCGGCTGGGACACGTACAGCAAACCAAAGCCTGCGGTTGCTACAAAGCCTGTTTTGCCATTGCATCCCGTTCAGCCAACAGTGCCGATACTATCCACTCGCCCATAGCCGTCGGATCTCGTGATTGATTAGTCAGACTCTAAATTTCGAGAGGAATATCTGCTCCCGTGCATCCAGGCTGTGCTTTTCACGGACGAGTTTTAGACCTGCATTTCTCAAACGTGTGCGCTCGTCGGTGTCAAGAGCCATCGATCGTATTACAGCTACAAGCGATATTTCATCAAGCTCAGTAAGAACCGTAGATGCAGCACCGAAGGCATCAATTTGCGCAGCATATTTTGGCGCGATGATCAGTGTTGGCGTTCCACTTGCCAGATAATCCACTGTCTTTGTGTAGATGCTGGTTTCAATCAAGGAGCGGATGTCGGCCCTATCCGTGAACGACACCAATACAGCTGCGATATGACTTTCACCTAACTTCAGGGGAATTTGCTCGACAGGTACGAAGCCGCCCCAGTGGACATTCGGCCCCATGAATGCTACTGGTTTATGCGGCGTCCAGATGACAAGCTCGACTATACGGCCATCAATGGTAATCCCGCGGTTGATGATGTCAGCAAACCAGACCAATGTGTCACGGAACATTTCATTGATACTGCCAGTGTAAACAATTCGAATTTTGTCAGTCGGAGGAGACACAGTCTCAGACAGGTTGATGCACCGATCGATATCAAGAACGTGGTGTAACGGTTCACTCTCAAGACCATAGCGGTCACGAAACCGCTTTGCCATCGGCTCAGAAACTGTCCAAATGTGTGCCGATCCACGAAGGGATGCCATCCGCTCACCTGCGAGCACCTTTACAGCAGGAACTGGATTAGCCGAAAACCAATCATCTGGTTCCCAAATGTAGAGAGGCAATCCCAGCGTGCTGGCAATTCGCCAGGCAGCGATCGTAAATTCCATGTTGACGGTGCCGGTCACAACCGTCTTGATGCCACGCTCACGGCAAATCCGGATGCCACGTTTCGTGATGTCTGGGATTCGCAGCGCGTTGATATTCGAGACGAGTGGCACCCCCCAGCGACTTGGACGAATAGCGCCGCGCCGGATGCCAGGAACGACTTCATGCGGACACGGGAGGTAGGTTGAGCGGACTGTGTCATCCACAGGGTCGTGAAACGTCCCGCAACAGAGGACATGGAGATGCTCAGCGGGCATCCCCAAAAAGCACTGACGCAAAATAAGCGGCGCTCCTGCCAATGTGCTTGGCGGGAAGTCATTTACGATGAGTGTGCTTTTCCAGTCCACCGGTGTATTACTCTGCCGTCCGTGTAACCCACGCAGCATGGATTTCCGTGAAGATGTCATCAAGAGACTTCGTGATGTCCCACTGTGGATAGTGTTCCTTGATCTTGCTCAGATCTGAGATGTAGCACATGTGGTCACCTTCCCGGTTTTTGTCCACATATTCGTAGCGCATCGGTTTGCCGGAAACGGCCGCAATACGATTAAACGCCTCGAGAATAGAACAGCTGTTATTACGCCCACCGCCCAAATTGTAAACCTCACCAACCCGAGGAGCGGCAATAAATGCATCAATAAAGCGTGCCACATCGAGAGAATGGATATTGTCGCGTACCTGCTTACCGAGGTAGCCGAAGACATTATAGTTTCGCTCCTCGAGGTTGCACTTGACGAGATAGGACAAAAAGCCATGGAGTTCAACACCAGAGTGGTTTGGCCCCGTCAGACATCCACCACGCAGACAGCACGTTGGCATGCCGAAATAACGACCATATTCTTGCACCATGATGTCAGCTGCAACTTTGCTTGCACCAAACAGCGAGTGTTTGCATTGATCGATCGAAAGCGACTCGCGAATACCGCCAAAATCAGCATCGTCAGCGTATTCCCAGCGCGTCTCGAGTTCCTTGAGTGGTAAGTAGTTAGGAGTATCTCCATACACCTTGTTCGTCGACATGTGCACAAATGGGCTCTCTGCCGCAAATTGCCGTGTCGCCTCAAGCATGTTCATCGTACCAACGGCATTGGTATCAAAGTCAGCAAAAGGCATCTTGGCCGCAAGGTCATGGCTTGGTTGTGCAGCTGTGTGAACAATGGCATCCGGACGAACGGTTTCAAGTAAGCCCAGAACCCCATTCCGGTCACGAATATCCACCTCATGATGAACGAAGCTTGGAAGCTGTTCCTGTAGCCGGCTTTGATTCCAGCGGGTATCGCCATTTGGACCAAAGAAGACAGCACGACCGTTGTTATCTGCTCCGTGAATTTCCCAGCCAAGTCCCGCAAAATGTACACAGACTTCACTGCCAATCAGCCCGGATGATCCCGTAACAAGTAACTTCTTCATTTCTTCAATTCCTCTTGCCTAGAGACTTCCCAGCGCTTAGCGCGGTCAATCCATAAATAAATGGGGCCACGAAAAAGCGATGAATAAAAGCCGAGCATCCCGTCGCGATACCCCTTCCACTGAATGTAATACAGCACAAACAATCGCAGCCCTTGGTAAAAGAGCTTGAAAGGGTTTTCCGCCTTGCGTTCATCCTGCGTCAGTCGCTCCACATCTCGCTGCGTATAGTAGTTGAACTTTTGAACCACTTCTTCCACGGTGTGATTTGTGTAGTGATCATATGGATGTTTGAAGTCGATCGAATCAGCGTAAACGTCGAGGTCTTCATGCTCCTGTTTGCATGGATAACGTGCCGTCCCCTTGCGGAACATATGGTTGCGCATACTCCGGCTGGGATGCCCAACCCCCCAAGACATCGGGAGACCAAACATATGATGCCGGCCTAAAAAGCGAACCGTATTAATGTTTGCAGGCGGACTTATTAGAAATGTAAGAATCTCGTTTTGCAGCTCTTGTGTAAGAACTTCATCTGAATCGAGGCGAATCACCCAGTCCGTTGTTGCGGCATCAAAACCAGTGTTTACATTTGCATAAATGTAATCGACTTTATCGATGACCTTCACATTCACGTATTCTGCGCACAGGGCCTGCGTGCCATCCGTAGATGACATATCAACGACAACCACCTCATCGGCGAAGCGGATTGACTCGAGTGTCGGTCGGAAGAAAGCAGCAACATTCTTGGTTGGAATGATGACTGCAACAGTTTGGCGAGACATATTACCGGGATTCCTCAGAATCAAACCAAGCAATCGTTTCCGCAAGTCCACGATCGATGTTCCATTCAGCGGCGAAATCAAGTGCCTGGAGCTTGGATGTATCGGTCGTCCAGCGCTGCGCATCCCCAATCCAGCTTGCCCCCGTCGTTTCGATTTTGCAGGTCGCGGAAAGGCCACGGGCATCAATGATACGACTGGCGAGGTCAAGAATACTCATCGGTGCGCCCCCCGAAACATTGTAAGCTTGCCCACATTCACCATAAGCGGCAAGGTGTAAAAAGGCTGAAACAGCATCGCGGACATAGGTGAATTCACGCACTTGCTGTCCTGAACCAAGAACGGAAAGGACATTGGGATCATGCCCAAGCTTACGCAAAAAGTCCAGAATCACAAAGCGGGCCATCCGGGGGCCGTAAGCATTGAAAATGCGCGCGGCGACACCCGGTACGCCGTAGACGCTATGATGGCAGTTCATCACGTGCTCACTGGAAAGCTTACTGAAGCCATACGGGGAGATTGGCCGCAAAGCCGTGACCTCGCGGATTGGGAGCTCGGCGGGTTCACCGTAGACCGCAGCAGATGACGCCAACACAACTTTTTTCAAACCCGTTAGCCCGCGGCAAGCACGAAAGATGTTGTATGTCCCTCCCGCATTGGCATCAAAGTCAAAGTCGGGATTCTCAACCGAGCCTGGCACGGATGCATTGGCTGCAAAGTGGAATACAAACTGAGGGTCGACATCCTTGAAGATATTGTCGATTTGTTCTCTGTCTGTGACATCTGCGGTGATGCACGAGATGCCCGAAACATGGCTGAGGTTCGACCACTTGCCAGATTGCAGGTTGTCGATGACCGCAACGCTTGCGCCTAGGCTGGTAATGACATCCACGAGATGCGATCCGATAAACCCTGCGCCCCCGGTTACGATGACATTTGTGTTAGCGAACTGTGATTCCTGAATCATGGATGAGTCCTCTCATTACGCACGGTTTCATACAGCTGTAAAAGTTGAGTTTTGACGGCACGGACAGAGTACTTGGCGGCTACGAGTGCAGCTCCATTTGCACCGTAGCGCGCAGCAATGTCACCATTTTTGAGGACACGGATGATCGCATCTGCGACTGCGCTTCCATTTTGCTCCGCTGCCACGCCAGCATCATTTCCTTCGATAAGCTCTGGCAGTCCATGTGCACGGCCGCCAACCACTGGCTTTCCAAGGCTCCACGCTTCGAGATAAACCGTGGGAAGAATTTCCGACATACTTGGCATGCAGAAGACATCACATGCAGCGAGGGCATCTGCCTTTTCCTGAGCAGAAACCTTACCTAGATAGTGAACATTGGAAGGCGTGTTATCGAAAACGCGAACTTCTTGATCACTCCCAGGGCCGATGAAGACAAATTGAACATCTGGAAGAGCCTCGCTCACGGCCGCCACCGCTTCGACAACAGCAGCAGCCCCTTTTTGAGCCATCATCCGTCCAACGTAGACCACCAATGGAGCAGCCCCCAGGTTGTGTCGTTCACGAAACGATGTTGGATTTGTGGATGCCGGCAGGTCTGGTGAAACTCCGATGGTCGAGACGCGCCGGGGTTCAATTCCAAGACTGATTAGGTAGTCAGAATCTGTTTGTACGAGGCCAATGACACGGTCGCACTTTTTATAGTAACGGACATCAGCTGCCGCATCCCCCCACTGATCAGGATGAACGAAAGGCGTATTGATGAACGGCTTCCCACAAGCCTCCGCAGCATCACGGAACAACCAACCGAGTAAACCATTTGCGAGGGAATGAACGACATCGCATTGAGAGACCAAGGCAACAGCACGTTTCCAGTAAAGCGACCGAAAAAAGAGATAACCAACAGACTGCATTCTGGCGAAGTCTTTTCGGAGAATCGGAATAGCCCGTATTGCGCACGGAAGGAGCATCAGTCTATCTATCGCAGTCCGTGGACAGATAGCGCTCACAGGGATTCCATTATCATCAAAGTCATCATGAGCCGGTGTTAGCAACGAGTCGAAGAGGATGGCGAGGCGCTTACTGCCTTTATAGGGTGCGAAATTCGCGGCTGCGATGGAAACATGGTGACCGGCGGCTAGAAATGCCCTACTGATTTGCATCACATGAACTTCAACCCCACCGACAAAAGGTGGGTAGCGCTGTGCGATGAGTAATATCTTCACGTAGTTCGTCTTCCGGCTGTGATTGTCATCAGGGTCGAATCAGCTCCTGTTGCTGTTCCGGGACTTTGAGCGAAAGCCCTCGGCTCACTCCCGGCTCCTGCATCGTCACCCCAAACCAGAGCGGAGCAGCCTCCATTGTTGTGGCATTGTGCGTAATCAATACAAACTGACTCTTCGTCCCAAAGTCCTTGACGAGATCTGCAAACTTCTCAACATTGAGGCCATCCAGAGGTGCATCCACTTCATCCAGAACACAAAACGGTGCCGGACGTACTTCAAGGAATGCAAACAAAAGTGCAGTCGCAGTGAGTGCCCGTTCTCCACCAGAAAGAAGAGCGAGGTTTTGCCGTCGTTTGCCTGGTGGCTGTGCATGTATTTCCACACCAGAGTCCAAAATATTGTCAGGGTCGGTCAGGACGAGGTCGGTCGTCCCGCCGCCAAACAAGCGGGCAAAGTAACGACGGAAGGCTTCTCCAACTTGCTTATAGGTTTGTTCAAGGACACCAACGGTGCTCTGATCGATTTCGGAAATGGCCCCAAGCAGTGTCTTCTTTGCGTTTACAAGATCATCCTGTTGCTCTGTCAAGAATGTAAATCGCTCACTAACCTTTGCGTATTCCTCGATGGCACCCACATTTACGGTTCCAAGTGCCTTAATCTCACGTCGAAGACGTGCTATTTCTTGTGCGATGTCTTTTGGAGGAGGATCACCGCCCGTCAACGCAACTGCCGCATCCGGGTGTAGCTCATACTCAACTTGAAGGCGCTGTACGACCGTGTCAATCTGCGTCTCCAAGCGGGCAATTCTGATTTTCGCTGCCTGCTCCATGCCGGTCGCCTTTTGCATCGCCAAATGCAGATCTTGCATGACTTTATGCTGCGTTTCCGTCAATGTGCGAAGAGCATCCCGTTTTTTGTCTGCCGACTCTGCAACGTCTACCGCCACTTGCAAGCGCTTCTTTGCTGCAGCCAGCGCATCCGTGCGCTCACCCGCAACTCGGTCATCGTCCGAAAGAATTCGACGCGCCTCTGCAATACGCTTCGCCCGGAATTCTGTGTCCGTCTGGTTTCGTGCCAGAAGTTCATCGAGGCGATGCCTCTCCCGCTTCAGCGCATCACCCTCGGCCCGCAACGTGGCGACATCGGCTGCAAGCTGCCTCGATGCCTCTCGCTGTTCATCCCGCTTTAAGCTTAGCGATACCTGCCGCTTGACGAAATCCTCACGCGTTGCCTGTGCTCCTTCATCGGAAAGATCTGCATCACTGACGGCAGCTGACAGTTTTGCTGCGTTGCTTTCATCGACACTGATTTGATTCACGATGGTTTGCAGCTGTTGTTCATGTGCCTTGGCTTCGCGCGCGACTTTCTCAGCTGCCAGTTTTGCTGCGGCTACGCCTGCTTGGGCTCCACGGATACTGGCGACCGTTTCATTGAGCTGGGCTTCGACTTTGGCGAGCTGACCGCGCAGTGTCCCTTCCTCTGCAGCCAGGCGCTCAACGGATGCACGTGCGGCATCCAGTCGTTTTAAACTGCCATCCAGACGCTCGCCCAGCTCTGCAATCTCGCGCTTACGCGCGAGGAGGTTCGGTCCTTGTTTCCCAGCACGCCCACCCGTAATCGCTCCGGTTGGCACGACGACTTCTCCGCCAAGCGTTACGATACGAGCCCAGTCACGACCAATTTTCCGGCTTACGTTAGTTGCCGTTTCCAAGTCATCGACAACCAACACACGTGCCAAGTGCATCCTTACGGCAACCGCTACATCCGCGTCATATTCAACCAAATCCGCAGCAGAACCAAGCACACCCGTGTGTTGCCGCCCAGCTAACCGCAGGGAATCGGGAACGGTAACATCTCGAAGTTCATCCAATGGCAGAAATGTTGCTCTACCCGAGCGCGTCTCATTCAGCCACCGGATAGCCGCCTTCGCATTTCGCTCTGTATCTGTGACGATGTCCTGAAGCGATGCGCCAAGCGCAACCTCAATAGCCGTTTCGTAGTCTTGCGGAACCCGGATGATATCTGCAAAGACATCGAACCGTCCTTGGATATCTCCATCCTCCTGCCCACGCATCACGGCTTTGACACCCGCAAAGTAGCCCTCGAGCGAAGCCTCTGTCTCTTCAAGGACCATCAGGCGACTCTCAAGCCCGGCAATGCTCCTCTGAAGCTCATTACCCGTACGGAAGGCTTCTTCTCTTTGGGAAACGATGTCAGCCAGGGTAGATGTTCGTGTGGCCTCAAGCTGCGTCCTGAGGGACACTTCTGTTTCCTTCAGCGCTGTGACCTGCGCCTCAGCAGTGACAATTGCAGTATTAGAGCTGTCAACCTCTGATCGGAGATCTCCAACCTTCACCTGTAGTGACTGGCTTGACCCCTTGCGAAGCGCAATCCGCTCTTCTAAGGCTTTGAGTTCCGATTTCTGGCTCGCAAGTTTTCGGGCCAATGCGATGTAATCGGCTTCCTGCCCGGCAAGTGCACGAACGGTGGCTGCAAGCTGCTGCTCAGTTTCCCGAGCACTTTGATCGGCACGCTGAAGATTCTGGGTGGCTTCGTTGTATTGAGCTGTTTTGTCTGTTACCGCAGTATCCTTCAGGACACGCTCAGCCAATATCTGTTCACGGGATGACTCTGTCGCTTCGATATCCGTCTCCAGCGATGCAATCGTTGCCTGACTGGACTTACGGCGTTCCGCCGCGATATCAATACGTGATTGGATATTCTGAACATCCGTTCGGAGCTCACTTACCTGCTGCCGAGCATCATCGCGATGTTTCTCAGCCGCAGAAAGGTCCTGCCGGGCTGCTAGAACTTCATCTTCCTTGGAGATGATTTCTAGGCCAAGTTGTTCAGATTCTGCTGATGCCTGCCGTGCCTGCACAAGAAGGGCATTGTGCTCGCTCGTCAGCCGGGTGTAGTCTGCTGCCAAAACACCGACTTCGATTTCACGCAAGCGATCGGACAAGCCAATAAATCGTTCAGCAATTTCAGCCTGACGGCGCAGTGGATCGACTTGAGCACTGATTTCAGAAAGGATGTCGCGTACCCGGACCAGGTTGGTATCGGTGTTTTCAAGCTTACGCTCAGCCTCCCGTTTCCGGACACGATATTTCTTGATGCCAGCGGCTTCCTCAAAGAGCTCACGTCGGGTTTCCGGTTTGGCACTCAGGATCGCATCAATTTCAGATTGACTAACAATCGCATAGGCTCCACGGCCAACACCGGTATCGAAAAAGAGCTCAGCAATGTCCTTGAGCCGGCAGGCAGTTTTGTTGATGAAGTATTCGGATTCACCATCCCTGTAGACCCGTCGGGTGACGGTGACTTCGTTAAAGTCCAATGGGAGAAAACGGTCCTCATTGTCGACAGTGAGCGAGACCTCAGCCATCCCCATTGGCTTACGCTTGGAAGACCCAGCGAAAATCACATCTTGGTTGCGGGTCGCTCGAACCGTGCTTGCTTTTTGCTCACCAAGACACCAGACCAGAGCATCGAGGAGATTACTCTTGCCAGAACCATTTGGACCAACGATACACGTTACACCGGGAACGAACTCGATGACTGTTTTGTCAGCAAAGGTCTTGAATCCATGCAAAGTCAATCGTTTTAGGCGCATCGCAAGCGTATTGTATGGAATCAAAACCAGTAAAACAAACAGGCTCCAATGATGTTTATCACCGGAGCCTGATATTTGAGTGTAGAACCGACGTTATTGTCCGCGTCCACCTTCGACATTGGCAGGAGGAGGTTGATTTTCCCCGCCAACCGCTGGCTGACCATCCTTCATCCCTTTGACGGGACCCGTGGCACCAGGACCTGTTCCATCAAGACTGCCAACAATGTTCTCCTTTTCAGGAGCCAAAGTCTTTGATCCAACAAAGATTGCTGCAGCGATTGCTACCACAACCCCGATGGCAGCTAAGATCATCTTTTTCTTTTCATCCATGGCTTATTTATACTGCCCATCGTAGTGAAGAAGGTTGCGATTTGATGTGCCGGCAGCCGTACGGGATGCAACCGATGCCGCTGTCCACGGCCAAGGCATCAGGGACTCCGGTGTCAGCGCCTTGGCATGACCATCTGCGAAGAGATAGTTGACCTTGCTCTGATGGGCTCCAAGGTTGATTCGCATCGCACCGGGGCGTGCGGAACACCAGGTTGCCGTCACTGTATTTGGCCAAACTGGGAACTTCTGATTGGTCAGATATTCCGCCCAGCCTGCAGCTTCATAGGTACGATAACGCCAATATGCATAGCCTTCTGTATACGATGCACTGGTCCAAAGCTCGTAAGACGAAACAGTATCGGCTGGTGCGCCAACGGATGCGAGACTGAGCGACGCATTCGCGTCGTAGTACGGATGCAATCCAAATGCGAACCATTCGTCTGTATTGCGGTAATGGGTAAAGGAATAGCTGATTGCCTTGCCAAACGTCGCATCACAGTCATCGCGTTGGATACTGTCACTTGGACACTTCCAGACATCGTCATTCTTGATGTAAGGCTTCAGCGCATCTTGAATGCCATAGGCCCACTTACCAGGACCAAAGGATGCGTAGTTCAGGTTGTACAGACGAAGACGTGGGAATGTCTCATCGTAGTCCTGGATGTACATCATTTCGCTGATGCCAAGCTGCTTCATATTTGAGAGGCAGCTGGTCTGGCGGGCCTTGTCACGGGCTTGGGCGAAAACGGGGAAGAGGATCGCGGCGAGGATGGCGATAATCGCAATTACAACGAGCAGTTCAATGAGTGTGAATGCAGCGTTCTTACGTGAATTCATGGCAGGACTCCTTATCATAAACGTCGGTGTTTATAGCCGGCGGTACCCGGATTATACATAGTATATTTACTTTGTACACTTACCCACTGAACATCGTTTGATTGGGTAAACATCTGAGTGAAGCCGATTCCTATTGCGTGATGGTAGTCAAGATAGGCACGCCACTGTTGCACCAGTTCAATGTCGGAAACTGTGCGCTACCCCATCGACATTTCCACGTTGCACGTGCCTGAATCAGATCTAAATCAAGTGATAATGCCCGAAGCGATTCTGGCATACTCAGAGCGCCGATATTGCAGTCAGTGTTCATCACCAACGATGGATTGACGATTTGCAGGTGTCCAGGGATTGTCCCTAACGTTATCGATTCGGCGTGCGAAGCCAGCCACATCCCATCGGCAGAAAGCCAAGCAGATTGCCCATGAACCTTTAGCTCGTGGAACCTGTGCCGGAGACTGATGGCTCTCTCGATGTCAGGTTCAAACTTTTCGTTTAGCTGATTCAGCATCAACGCTGCGAGTTCGGGTGATTGAACATGATCGCAAGGAGTAACCAAATGGGGCGCAAGACACCCCTGATGCCCAAATGCCAACAAATCTGCCATCCAGCGGACATCCGTACGTGCCTGTTTTGAATCGAGAACTAAAACCGATTCAGTATGTCCAAACCCGATGACCATCCCGGGCTCCGGAAATCGCTTGCGGTACAGCGTAAGCGTAGCATCTGATCCAAACACTAAAATGCGGTCACAGTCATCCCAAAATCCGGTGCTGAGGAGCACATCCCCCGCATGTGTTGATACATCCAAACGCGCTTCGACATCACACCGTTTCGCGATCCGGGTTGTACCAGATGCCCGCCTGATGATGTCCTGTAACAGATGAATACTCGAGATGTCTCTTGCCGGGATCTTGATTTTTACAGGAATATCCAAGCAATCTGCAAGCAAAAGATATGGCCAGAGCGCCGTTGGAACCGATGATGCTCCCACGATACCAAGATGCTTTACTAGCTGAGCAATAAATGGAGCTGCCTGCGGTACTTCCGATACTAAAGATCGATAGGCCTTCGCGATGGTTACAGCCTCATCATCTTTGTAGCCGTAGGACTGTGACAAAGCCACCACGGAACGATCATCAACCGTGTTCAACCTAGCAAACATCAAGTAGAGCTGAGCAGCACTGACTATCGAGGGACTCATCATGGGTATACTAACGCACCATGGCAAGCAAACCAAGCACAGCGCAACAGCCTCTCCAACCGGATGATTTATCTGCTCAAGAGATCGTCTCGGAGCTGTTGTCAGCGACCCCTCCGACAGATGCCCGCTATCCGTTTCTCCTCCTCCTCCGCGACAAAGCAGAGCGATCGGTAAAGCAACAGGAAGAAGCATCGGAGGTAATCGCGCAATATGAAGCGGCCTATGAAAAGCTCACCAAACCAGCAAATAGAATCGTTACGTACCTTGGTCCACTTGAAAATAATCTCCAACTGATAGTCGCGGGAGATCAGGAGTACGTTTGTGAACTCGATCCCGGAGTCGACGCGGATTCTCTTTCCGTAGGCGACCGGGTTCGTGTCAACGATGCCTATGCGATTCTCGGTAAGACACGGAGCCTTGCGATTCCGAGTGTTGCCAAGGTGTCAGATGTTCTCCCCGATGGCCGCTTACGCATCGGTGCAGACATGCAAGGCAGCGGTGGCCGCGTCGTTTCAGCACCATCCGGGTTTACGGTAAAGCAAGGTGATGATGTCATTTTGGATGCAAGTGGACGTATCCCAACGGATGTCATCAGCAAATCAACATCGACAGACTACTTCCTTGAAGATGTCCCGCAGGTAGGTTGGGAGCGTGTTGGTGGACAGGATGAAGCGAAACGTGTCATCCGCGAAGCAATCGAATTCCCTCTCCTCTACCCAGATCTCTATAAGCGATTTGGAAAGCGGGCTATGAAGGGCATTCTCCTTTACGGGCCTCCTGGCTGCGGAAAGACGATGCTTGGTAAGGCTACCGCGTACAACCTGACACAGGAATACAACCGCCGGACTGGGCTGAGTGCAAAAGAATGTTTTCTCTACATTAATGGCCCGAAGATTCTCAACATGTGGCTAGGCGAGTCCGAGCGGCAAGTACGTGAGATTTTTGCAACAGCACGCGAAAAGGCAAGTGCGGGCCAGCTAGTCTTCATCTTTATCGACGAAGCTGAAAGCATCCTCAGAACACGAAGCTCCGGCCGATTCACAAACATCTCGAACACCATCGTTCCTCAGTTTTGTGCTGAAATGGATGGAATTGTAGGATCCGACAATATTGTGGTGATGTTGACATCAAATAGACCGGATTACATCGACCCAGCGATTTTGCGTCCAGAGCGCATCGATCGTCGGGTACGTGTTCGCCGGCCAGATCGGGATGCAGCGACAGACATCCTCCAGATTTATTTGCACACGGACCTGCCATTTGATGCTGATTTAGTTGCTAAGCACAATGGCGATTCAAAATCCGTTGCTGCGAACTTGGTTGCGGAAACGATCCAGTACATTTGGCAACAAACAGCGAAATCTGAGTTTCTTGATGTGTACCTCCGCAGTGGTGGAACGACCCGTCTGTACTGGAAGGATCTTGTAAGCGGGGCGCTCTTATCAAGCCTTGTCGAGCGTGCAAAATCATTTGCAATCCGCCGTGCAATCGAAACTAGTAATCATGACCTCGGTCTGTTATTGAGCGATTTCACTGATGCAGTGGATGCTGAATATAAGGAAAATGAGATCTTTCCGAAGAGTGATCTGGTTGAAGACTGGTTAATGTTGATTGACCAAGCACCTGAGAATGTTGCAGATGTGAAACCGATTCGTTTGGACACCCGTGGTTCCGGAAACGCTCGTGTCGATTCTGGAATTATCTAGTCCCCACGAAACCATCGGAAGGCACTTCGAAGAGCTTCGCCAATTACAAAACGCCTTATACTTGTTTTATGAGTCTAATTGACCGTAAGTACGATTACATCGTCATAGGCAGCGGCGCTGGCGGCGGCACATTCGCGGGGATTGCCGCTGTATCAGGCGCTAAGGTGCTTGTAATCGAGCGTGGGCCACGTGCTTCCAAACCTCAAAATGACCATTTGGTTAATCAGAGACTCAGTACGTATGGGCATAATGCCGGCCCCGATGCCTCCCAGGTACGCATTAGCGATGGACGCCGCGAGCTGCCCTGGGCTCCTGGCTTTCAGGCAAACGCAGCGATGCTTGGTGGTGGCACACAAGTGTATGGAGCCCAGGCCTGGCGTTTTAATCCAAATGACTTTCAGATGGCGAGTCATTATGGAATTCCAGCTGGATCCAGTCTTGCAGACTGGCCTATCACGTACGGTGAACTCGAACCCTGGTACGAGTTAGCGGAACGGATGATCGGTGTTAGTGGCAATGCTGACAGCATGGTTCACTTACCGCCATATTCAACCGCTTATCCAATGCCAGCGATTCAGGCCGGCCAACCAGGTTTGTTACTAAGAGCCGGTGTTGACGCGTTGGGCTGGCGATCGTGTACGGTTCCACTCGCCATCAACTCTGTACCAAATAGTGGCCGACCAGCATGCATTCAGTGTCAGGAATGTGTTGGGTTTGTTTGTCCAATCGGCGCTAAGAATGGAAGCCACAACACTTGGCTGCACCGAGGGATGGAATCCGGAAACCTAGATATTAGGACTGAAACTGTGGCGACACAGATACATCACTCAAATGGAACAGTAACTGGGGTCACAATCATCAACCGGGAGTACGGCGAAGTTACACTCGATTGCAAGCATCTTGTGTGCGCAGCCGGTGCAATCGAGACCGCCCGACTTCTGTTAATTTCAGGAATTGATAATCCAAATATAGGCAGGAACCTGCAGGGACATGTCTATACAGGTGTTACCGGTCTGTTTGCGAATGCCATTCAGGATGGAAAGGGTCCAGGCCCGACGATTGCCGTCACTGAATTCCTTCACGACAACGAAGGAGTTATCGGGGGTGGAATGCTCGCCGATGAGTTTGTGATGACACCGATCACGTATTGGAAACGTCACCGTCCGACGGGAACCGCTTCGTATGGTGAGAGAGCGAAATCGTGGATGACTGGAACCTATCGTCAAGTATTGGACATTAAGGGACCGATTCAGGACATACCATCGCCTGAGTCTCGCGTCAACATTTCATCCAGTGAGTTCGATGCGTTTGGAATGCCACTTGTAAGCCTTAGTGGATATACGCACCCTGAATCTGTACGAACTAGCAACTACATGTTTGACAAAGCTCGTATCTTGATGGACGCATGTGGCGCTCTTGATGTGTGGGGTACTCCACAGCGTGGTCCACTGCGGTCTGCAGGACAGCATCAGGCTGGAACTTGCCGAATGTCTAATTCGAAGGCGACTGGAGTCGTTGATAGAGATCAAAAGGTTTTCGGATACAACAACCTTCACATTTGTGACGCATCGGTGCACGTAACAAACGGCACCTTCAACCCGGTACTTACAATATATGCCCTTGCACATCGGCTCGCATCTCTTCTTACTGGTTGGACCGTGGAATGAGAACATTACTGTTTCGGCATGGACCCATGGCTATCTTGATGGTCGTAATCTTTATTGTTAGTAGTGACTTAGGATCTGCGGATCATACCCGTCCTGTTTTGGCATCGATTGTAAGACGTTTCCTCCCGTGGCTAGCGCTCCGGATGACTCCAGAGATGATTGACGTTACCGATTTCATCATACGTAAGATAGCACATGTCACTGAATATGCTGTTCTCTGCCTTCTCGTTAGCAGGTCGGTTGGAGTAAAGCAATCATCTCCACTTCGAGAGAGATTTGTCCCTGCTGGAATCTCAAGTTTGTATGCTCTATCTGATGAGTTTCACCAGAGCTTTGTACCAAGTCGTGGAGCCACATACCGGGATGTAATGTGGGATACAGTTGGCGCAATCATCGGGTCAGCAGCATTGAACATGATTCATCTGCGACAGCGACAGAAGTAAACAATCAAAATGAATGCCATTGAACTGAGAGAACAATCAGATCAGGATGTTATATGATTACCGCGTATAAATGTGTTCTTCGCGGACCAAGTCATACGGCGAAGTAAAATAGTACGGGCAGCACCCCTTTTTCGCGGCATTGCTCGAAGTTCAAAATACAATACGGTACGAACCCCCAACAGCAATGTCGTATTCTAAAACAGCTGAGACAAATCAGAACCGCGCTGTATCATTTCCGATAGTCTTGCGTCGATGGGGAGTTTTCTGTTTAGTCTCGAGTTTCTGTGTGACGATGAGCGTATCTCGCCCGTAGAGAGCATTCACACTAAAGGTCATTGACCAGGTACATTCGTTTTATAGGTTCTACGATTATTTGCTAACAAATTGGACAGATCATACACTTCGGAGCATTCAGGACTAAACGGCGACAGAGATCACATATTCGACGAGTGTGACACGCCGCACCGTTAAGCGTGATGGTTATTACTCGGAACCGAATCCGCATGTGCCCAGCTGGACTTCCGTTCACAGTCAGTCTCTAGGTTCCGTTCTCGGAGCTGGCTGTGCCGTCTAGTACGTTTTGGTGTGGGTTTATCGTCTGTCAGTTTCTACTTGTCGCCTCCACTGCCTTCACAGTCTTCTACCTTGATGTGTTAAACAACCAACCCCTCCGGTACTGCGTACCGGAGGGGTTAGTGTTGAACTAAAATCTGGCACCGTGCTATCTTGCCAGGACCTTGTGGTCCAAGTATTGTTGCCGCAGTGGGTCTTAA
>Ga0114980_10000262_pt1 | contig 37425 bp, 33 predicted proteins | sample S_140806_EF_Meta_FD_87018 | JGI IMG/M metagenome (GOLD analysis project Ga0114980, IMG submission 87018) | Freshwater microbial communities from Lake Simoncouche, Canada to study carbon cycling - S_140806_EF_MetaG | ecosystem: Environmental > Aquatic > Freshwater > Lake | place: Lake...
AAAAGCTTCCCGGCTATCAGTTACAGAAACCAACACTACCATTTTTTATAATTCCGGGAAAGGCAAATTTACTGCACGCCATCTCCCTATTCAAGCACAGGTTGCTCCAGTATATGGAATTGTAGTAAGTGATTTAAATGGCGATGGTACATTGGACATTTTTCTTGCAGGAAATTTTTATGGATTAAAACCCCAAACCGGCAGGCTGGATGCCAGTTACGGCGTAACCTTTTTACAAAAAAATGGCAACTGGCAATACCTGCTTCCTAAAGAATCTGGACTATTTATCCGAGGCGAAGTAAGAGATATCTTACCCATCGGACTATCGGGAGGGAAAAGGGGATTGCTGGTAAGTAGAAATAATGCTCCGTTTATTTTGTTTCAGCCTACCGAACAGGATGCTCATCAATAACCTTAAAAACTGATTGCTATGCGAATACTACTGCTATTTTTTGTTGCTTGTTGTGTTTCACTTTCGGGTACTGCCCAACCCGATCCTTGGAAAATTTCAGCAAAAGGAATTACAGCTTCCGGATATTACGGAGTTACGGTAGCCAATGGCATGATGGGTATTGTTAGCTCCCCTGAGCCTTTTAAAGTGAAAGAAGTGGTTTTAGCCGGAGCATATGATTTATATGGCAGGGGCAGAGTAAGTAATTTTCTCCGAAGTTTTAATCTGCTGAATATGCAACTCGATATTGATGGCAAGCGGGTAGATGCTGGCTGGGTAACTGATTTTAATCAGGAGTTGAATATGAAGGAAGCTTCGTTTACCACAAACTTTAAGGCAGGAAATAAGGCCACCATCACCTATACCTATTATGCACTTCGGCAACTTCCCTTCACGGTTTTGATGGATGTAACCATTACCGCACACCAAAATATTTTCCTTATGGCCGCGAGTGTGATGGAAGCACCGGATGCATTGAAGGAAGTACAAAATTATTACAATGAAATCGATCGCCCCCACGCAGTAATACAGTTACTAACTTCTACAGCAAAAAGTCCAACCGGCAAACTACAATTATGTGCCTCTAACTCATTTATTTTTTCCGAGCCGCACTTACAAGAGCCCAGAGTAATTCATGAAATGTGGGACAATAACATGCACCTGATGAAATTCGGTAAGAAACTGGAGGCGGGTAAAACATACCGTTTTTCAATAGCAGGAACTTCTATTACCTCTGCTCATCATGACGATCCGTTGAACGAAGCTGAGCGAATGACATTATTTACCCGATTAGAGGGGCGGGAGCGGCTCATCCAAAAGCACCGGCAAGCCTGGGAAGAATTATGGAAAAGTGATATTGAAATAGATGGGGATGCCCAGGCACAGCAAGATGTGCACAGTATGCTCTACCATTTATATTCTTTTGTAAGAGAAGGAACGGATTTGAGTCCCTCTCCCATGGGGTTAAGTGGATTGGGCTACAATGGACATGTTTTTTGGGATACCGAATTGTGGATGTATCCTGCCTTATTGGTTTTGCAACCCGAAATGGCTCGCAGTATGGTGGAATATAGATTTCAGCGACTGCCGGCAGCCCGAAGAAATGCTTTTAATCATGGCTATAAAGGGGCGATGTTCCCCTGGGAAAGTGCCGGTACCGGAGTGGAAGAAACGCCAGTATGGGCTTTAAGCGGACCTTTTGAGCACCATATTACTGCCTGCGTGGGCCTGGCTGCATGGAATTATTATTGCGTTACCCAAAATAAGGATTGGCTAAAAGAAAAAGGCTGGCCATTGCTAAAAGAAACGGCTGATTTTTGGGCCAGTCGGGTAGAAAGAAATGGCCCAGGTAGATATGATATCAATAATGTGGTAGCTGCCGATGAATGGGCAGAAAATGTAAACAACAACGCATTTACCAATGCCGCCGCCAAAGCCGTATTGCAGCATGCTTCAACCGCCGCCGCGATTCTTGGTCTGCCCGCTAATGCTGACTGGGCGTTAGTGGCTGCCAATATCCCCATATTAAAAATGGAAGGGGGCGTAACACGCGAACATGAATCCTATAAAGGGGAGGGCATCAAGCAGGCAGATGTAAATTTATTGGCGTACCCTTTACGAGAAGTTACCCAACCCGAAAACATCCGGAAAGATTTGAATTATTACGAAACCCGTATCCCTGCTGCCGGAACCCCTGCCATGACGCATGCCATATTTTCTCTGCTCTATGCCCGTTTGGGGGATGCCGGAAAGGCATATAGCTTTTTCAAAGAATCGTACCAGCCTAATTTATTGCCCCCCTTTCGGGTTATTGCAGAAACCAAGGGCGGTACCAATCCCTATTTTGGTACCGGAGCGGGAGGCGTGCTGCAAAGCGTATTGATGGGATTTGGAGGCCTGGATATCACAGAAAAGGGTATTGTGCAGTTAAAATCGGTACTGCCTGCTCCATGGAAAAGCCTTACCCTGAAAGGGATTGGGCCTGAAAAGAAAATATTTTCCGTGAAGCAATAATCAGTAATTTTAGGTGTTGAAAAAGCTGACTGCCATACTACTGCTAGCCATCCTCCTGTTCAATTGGGGAGGATATCGATTATTGTCTCATTGGGTTGCTCTTCAATCCGAAGTGCAATTTCAATTGGCATTAGATCAGGAACAATATAATGAATCGGAGCTACTGCATATTAAAGTTCCCGCTAGTTTACCCTATGGTGTTAGCAATCAACAATTCGAACGCGTAGAAGGAAGCATGGAAATTAATGGGGTTACTTATTCTTATGTGAAAAGACGTTTTTACCAAGATACGCTGGAATTGCTTTGCTTACCCAACCTGCAAACTACCCAAATTAAAAATGCCAGGGACGCATTTGCCCAATTGGCCAGTGATTTTATTTCTCACGATAGTGCTCCAAAGAAAAATACGGGATCTGCTGCTGTTATAAAATTCAATGTTTCTGATTTTACCCAAGATCATCTCTGCTTTTCTTGGCAGTTTAGTTGCGATGGTGCTCAAGTAAATTGGAATCAATTTCATTCAGCATCCCTGCCCAATGAAGGGCCCAATGGAATAGACCCCCCTCCCCGAGCCGTTGCATAATTTTTAATGGCAACTGCATTTTTTATCTCTCATATTTTGTTAATGAAAAGACTTTTACAGGGTCTTTGCGCAGGTTTATTATTAATCAGCTGTAATAACAGTGATGAATATAAAGCTTACTTGCACAATCCCGAATTATATAGCCAAACCGTACATGAGCTGAACACTGTAGTGATGGGAAATAATTTTCCGCCTATGGTCGCATCGCGTAATTATGCGTATGCCGCAATTGCTGGCTACGAAGTAATGGCGGTGGGGTATTCTGACCAATACGAATCGCTGGCAGGTCAATTGAAGGGATTATCCTCTATATCTCGCCCTGTTGCTGATTCGCAGGTTGATTATGCACTGGCTGCTCTGTTAGCGTATATAAAAGTGGGCGAAGCAGTTACCTTTCCTGAAGGGAGTATGCAAGCTTATCAAGATAGCATACTTATGATGGCTCGAAAAAAGGGTTTGCCTAGGCAGGTAGAAAAAGCCTCCCGTTTACTTGCCGATAGTGTTGCCGCATCTATCATCCGATGGAGTAAAAAAGATAATTATCTGCAAACAAGAGGGGCTGAAAAGTATACCGTAAAAGACATTCCCGGGCGCTGGATTCCTACGCCTCCTATGTATGCCTCAGCGGTAGAGCCCCATTGGAAAGAAATACGCCCCATGGTAATTGATAGTGCCGGATTGTTTTGTCCACCCGCGCCCCCTCCCTTCAATATCACGGATAAAAAAAGCGAATATTATCAGCAGGTAATGAAGATAAAAAATGCAGTGGATAGTCTTACCCCTGAACAAAGGCATATTGCTGAATTTTGGGATGACAATCCCTTTAAAATGAATGTAACCGGACATGTTATGTTTGGTAGCAAAAAGTTTTCTCCTCCTGGGCACTGGATGGGCGTAATTGGGATTGCTGCTAAAAAAGCCGGCTACGATTTGCCCGAAACGATATATGCGTATGCGAAAACAAGCATTGCATTATTTGATGCATTTATCCAATGTTGGTATGTGAAATATACCTATAACACCATACGACCGGAAACAGTAATCAATAAGTATATTGATATGAACTGGCGCCCCTTTTTACAAACCCCGGCGTTTCCTGAATATACCTGCGGACATTCTACTATTTCCTCCTCTGCTGCCGAGGCACTAACCAGTGTGTTTGGCGATAATTTTGCCTATACCGATTCTACGGAATTGGAATTTGGCATCAAAAGCAGAAATTTTTCCTCCTTTCGTGCAGCGGCCATCGAAAATAACTGGGCGCGGTTTTATGGCGGATTACATTTTCATAATTCCTGTATAACCAGCACTGAAATTGGAAAAAATGTGGGGCAGCTAGTAGTTTCACGCCTCCGCATGAAAAAGAAACCTTAATTACAAAAACCTTACAATGACAATTATGCGTACAAAAATATTTTTACTGATTTTATTTTTTGCTGCTTCCCACGACTTAGTTGCTCAGGGATGCGTAGCCATCAGAAGCAATGGGGCCGTATGCACCATGGATCATGCCGACTCCATAGTATCTAAATGGCAGTTTGCTGCCAATAATCGATATTTTAAATCATTCCGCCATTTTGTTGGGTATGAAGAACAACCCCAGCGAGTTGAATTAGGTACAGAGGTAATCAATCATAATTATTCACTCGACCTTACCCTGTTTCATCATCTTACCAATCGCTGGACGCTGATGGCCAATGTGCCCATCATTTACAACACCCGATCTTCTCTTTACGAACATGGTGGATTACAACGGTATAGTACCAGCTCATATGGTATTGGAGATGCTCGATTGGCAGTGTACAGATGGTTGTTAAATCCGGCCAAACACCATAACCTGAATATTCAGGCAGGTCTGGGTGTAAAATTGCCTACCGGCGATTATCGATATACAGATCGCTTTTATACAGCAACTGCAGGTGTTACCCGTTTTGGACCAGTAGATCAGTCCATACAATTGGGCGATGGCGGATTAGGATTTACTACTGAATTGAATGCCTACTATATGTTCAAGAATGGCTGGGGTTTATATGGGAATTTCTATTATCTCATTAACCCACGCGAGCAAAATGGGGTTTCCACTGCACGTGGTGGGGTTCCCTCCGCTAATCAAATTATTGGAGGAAGTGATGTGATGAGCGTTCCTGATCAGGTTATGTATCGATTAGGCGTAAACTATATGGTTGGAAAATTCACTTTCCTGGGTGGCGTTCGAAGAGAAGCCATTCCTGTAAATGATCTAATTGGCGGGAGTAATGGATTTAGAAGACCTGGTTTTATAGTTTCTGCAGAACCAGGTGTTGTATATACCCATAAAAAAACCAGTCTATTTGCTTATGTGCCAATTGCAGTTACCAGAAATAGAACGCAAAGCGTACCAGATCAGATTATTTCCAGTGCCACTAATAAATATACGCAAGGAGATGCTGCCTTTGCAGATTATGTTTTGAACCTAGGATTTTCAATTAAATTTTAATCAAAATTATTGATAGTAAAAGTCCGGCACTCGAATAGGGCCGGACTTTCACTATCCAGTAACCTCTAAAATATGAAATCCGTAAGGTTTCAAGATAAAATAATCATGATCAAGCCCTACTGTAATCGTTTGCTCAGTCCAGTGATCATATAAACGGGTAATCGGTTTCCCTTTTTCTTTGAATGCATACCAAGTTAGATAAGCAGATTGCTGGCTAAAATTGAAAAGACAATAAACTTGTTGATCAGCATTTTCACGAATAAAACCTGCCACATGAATATTGTGAGGTGTTAGCCAGCTAAGATTTCCGGCATCTGTAATAGCAGGTAGTTTTTTCCTGATTTGTATTAAGCGTTGGGTAGCAGTAAAAATGCGCTTGCCGTCGGCATTTTCACCGGCATCCCATTTATCCCAATCAATCACCGGGCGGTGCATCCACCGATTATCATAACTTTTACCAGGGTCGCTCAGGTAGCTATAGTCGTTGGTATATCCCTGCTCATCTCCATAAAAAATTACAGGAATGCCTCCGATAAAGAAGCTTTGCGCCTGCATGAGTAAAATTTTTTGGATGGCGATTTCTATTGCTGCTTGCGAATCGTCTTTATTGGCTTTTTCTAAACCACATAATGATGCCAGCGACCCGCTGATGCGCGCATCCTGGGTTTTGGGGTTTACAGAAAACAATGCTCCCGTGGCAGGAGAACCCGGCAAGGATCCTGCATAAAATTCTTTTAAAAATTTTCGGTGCTCATACGAATTAAATCTAGCGGCTGCAATCATGCTGTCATCATATCCTAATCCAATATCATCGTGGCATCGGGTATAGGTTATCCAGGAAGCTCCTTTGGGCTTTTGTAACAGCAAGTGTTGTGCTGCCAGCATTACCCGTGTGTCTCCGGTTGCCAGTGCATCCCATTGTAATGCCATTTGCGTGGCATTATAGGCAAAGTCACATTCTCTCCCGGCATATATTCCCTCACCAAAATATTTTATGATTTCGCCGGGAGCAACAATTGCTTCGCCTAGTAAGGCTACTCCTGGTGCGGCTACTTGTAAACATTGCTTTAATAAACGGAGTAGTGTATGTGCCTGGGGTAAATTTTGACAGGTAGTGCCCAGCTGTTTCCAAATGAATGCAGGGGCATCGATTCGTAATATATCCACTCCCAAATTGGCATAAAAAAACAGCGTATCCAACATGGCTACAAAAACGGCAGGATTGGTATAGTTGAGGTCCCACTGATAGGAATGAAATACCGACATCACCCATTGATTACAGGCTTTCACATACGTGAAATTACCCGGTGAACTTTCTGGAAATATCTCAGGCATGGATGCATCAAACTGATCGGGAATTTCCCGATTAGGATACATATAGTAATACTGTTGAAAGGCCTTATCACCCTCTTTGGCTTTGCGTGCCCACTCATGGTGATGCGAAGTGTGGTTTAACACAATATCCAACATCAAATACATTTCCTTCTCTTCCATGGATAACTTCAGCTGTTGCAAGTCTCCTAGGTTACCAAAACGGGCATCCACTTTTCTAAAATCCGATACGGCATATCCGCCATCGCTTTCTCCGGCAGGACTCTCAAAAATGGGCATAAGGTGCAAGAAGTTTACCCCCAGGTTATTGAGGTAGTCGAGTTTACTGTTCATGCCCTGCAGGTTGCCTGCAAAGCGATCTACATATAAACTCATACCTGCGATTTGGTTGCTCAGGTACCAGCCCTCTTGCTCCAACTTTTTTTCATCCAATTGATGCAGGGCAGGTCTTCTTTGTTGGTGGGCATCTACAATAGTTTCAATCAATTGGGTAAAATATAAATCGTAAGTAGGGTGATGCTGATAAATGGAGGAGAAAAGCGATTCAATAGCGGGCGCATTCGCAACAAATCGGGTATAAAAATTAATATTGGCTGGGCTTGCATGCAAGGAGTTTTTTTCCAGCGCCCGTTTTATTTTTTGATGTAAGGAATGTTGATACACTAGGCAGAGATTCTATTGAAAAATTTGATCGGTAAGTTGTTCGAAAGCTTCCATGGCACCCATGAATTCGCAAGTGCGGGCACCGGCTTTATTGGCATTTGCGGTAATGGCTTTCCATTGCTCAGCTGTAAGTTGTTTCATTTGACCAGCACCAAATTTGCTCAGTTGAAATAAAAGTGCTCCCACAAATGCATCTCCGGCTCCGGTAGTGTCTATTGGGGTTATGGGAATGCTTGGAATTATAAACGATTCCCGGTTAATGCAAAGTAGGGTTCCCTCTTTTCCGAGGGTGATGGCAAATACGGCTGTTGATAGATCCATTAGCTTGTGAGTGGCTTCCGTTAAATCGGTACAGCCCGTAATTAATAAGGCTTCTTCATCGCTCATTTTAAAGAAATCGCAATGTTGTAAAAAATGCCTTGATTGTGCAATAAAATGGCTCGGATCACCCGGAAATAACAAATGCCGGTAATTGGGGTCGAAGCTGGTGAATATTCCCCTTTTTCTTGCTTCGGAAAGCAGGTATAGATAAGCAGCTTGTAAAGGGCCGGATAAAAAACCGGTGGCTGATCCAAAATGAATAATGGCAATTTCGTCCAGTGGAATTTCTTTCACATCCTCCATACTAAGTTCCCCATCTGCTCCGCGGTTAAATACAAAATCCCTTTCTCCATTTTCCATCAGCGATACAAATGCGAAGCTGGTAAAATGAGTAGGGTCGCTCAGCATCCAGCGAGTGTCTACCCCAAAATGCAGCATCCGGTCGCGAAGGTGTTTGCCAAATGGGTCGTTACCTACTTTGGCAGCAATGGATACAGTACCTCCAAGTGCAGCAATCGCTGCAGCCACATTGGTGGGGGCACCCCCGGCCTTTTTTAAAAAATGATTGCCGTCTGATAAAGCAGTTCCCTTATCGGTACATATCATATCAATCAACGCCTCACCAATACAAAGTATTCCCATATATTTATTTCGATTAAAATTTATCCCTACCCTCCAGCAGTTGGCAGGTTTTCTAACTCCTCATCGCTTGGCTTATTCGCTTTAATTAATAAAGTGGCTAAGCTGGCAATCAGTAGTAAGATACCAGCAAAACTAATGGCTTTCCTTGGGTCGTTGCTTAAAAAATGCTGTAAAACATACCCAAAAGTAGTGGTCTGCAAAATCATCGGAATCACAATCATCATGTTGATGATACCCATATACACACCATACCTTTCTTTCGGAATATTATGTACAACCATCAAATAAGGAACGCCCATCATACTGGCCCAGGCAATCCCAAATCCGGTTACGGGTAAAAAAATCAGGTGCTTATCTTGAATCATAGGGAAAATAATAAACCCAATACCTGCGAGTAACAAACAAATTACATGTACCGCTTTCGCACTGTACTTTTTTGCTAGGTAAACCAATATAAACGCAGAGAGAAAGGTCATGATATTCGACCATCCACCTACCAATCCTGCCCACCCCACTGCTTCTTCATATTGTTTTGGATTACTTTGTGGAGTGGCATTCCATACACTCAAGGCAATACTTTTAGAAGTGTTTTGCCAGTAACAGAATAAGGCATACCACTGAAATAAATATACCAAAGCCAATTGCCACATAACTTTTGGCATTTGCCGAATGGCAGAAATTATTTCAATAAAAGGGGCAAATAATCCACCCTTTTCGGCTTTTAATGCAGCCAATTCTTCTTCTGTGGGCGGAATTTCTGGGGTAGTTGAGGTTGACCACAGAACCGAAGTAATAGAGCAAATAGAGCCTAAAAAGAAAGAGGCAAATACCCAATAAGGGATTTGTCCATGCGCTTGTTTAAGAAATTCAATTTTCTGAAAAGCATACAGCGACAAATTGGCCAATGTAATGCCTAACCCTGTAAAAAAACTTTGAGATAAAAACCCGGTAGGCATTTGTGAGGGAGGCAATTTGTCGGCAATAAAAGCCCGGTAAGGCTCCATGGCCGTATTATTAGCTGCATCTAATACCCATAAGAGTCCGGCAGCCATCCACAGGGAACTGCTGAATGGATAAATAAATAAGCAAATACTGCAAAACAGCGCCCCCAGAAAAAAATAGGGCTTGCGCCTTCCCCAACGAGGATGCCAGGTTTTATCACTCAAAGCGCCGATTATCGGCTGTATCAACAAGCCGGTTACCGGACCAGCCAAATTGAGCAATGGAATTTGATCGGGTTGGGCACCTAAAAAGTCATAAATCGGATTGATGGCGGTTTGTTGCAATCCAAAGCTATACTGGATACCGAAGAATCCCACATTCATATTGATAATCTGCAGAAAACTCAGTCGGGGTTTTATACGCATGTACTGGTAATTAGTAACTGTAAAATACTACATAATTCCTATATTAAATCAACTGCTTTCATCGCCGAAAATAGCGCAGTTTTCAAATGATTTCAGTACCTTTCAAGCAATTTATAGCACATGAAAAAAATAATTTTTATAGCCTTTAGCTGGCTCAGTTTTTACTCTGTAAATGCACAGTCGAAAGAGGTGCAAACACTTGCTACCACCCTGCAACAATTTCACCAGGCAATGATTACTGCAGATCCCATCTTGCTAAATCAGTTAACGGCAGACAGCCTTAGTTATGGACACTCTGGCGGCAATGTTGAAAATAAAGCCTCCTTTGTAGATCATTTGGTTTCGGGACAGTCAGATTTTGTTACCATGGATGTAACGGATTTAACTATATCAGTAGTAGATCATGTTGGCATTATTCGATTCTCTCTTTTTGCCAATATTAATGATAAGGGAAAGCCTTCCACGGTTAAGTTGAAAGTTATGTATGTATGGATGAAAGAAAAAAAGGAATGGAAATTACTGGCGCGCCAAGCTGTTAAAATTTTACCATAAAACTATTCCCTTAACTTTTTTATATGTTCCCTTTTAAACGAAGTATTGTTGCAACGCTTTTACTTTTTATTAGTAGTTCTGTTGTAAAGTCTCAACCAATTCCCACTCTTTCTTTCCAGTCACTTAATCAATTTCTAGCATTACCTGCAACAGTGGGAACAACCCCAGATTTTGTGCAAGACCTTTCTGGGGTAGAATGGCACCGACTGGCAAAGATTTGGAATTACACCGGCGATCCACAATATTTTCGGCGGTTACAAAAAGTAATCGATCCGTATGTAAGCAGTACGGGAACTTTAACGGGATGCCATCCTACTGACAAATTCGTGAATGGAGAAGCCCTCTTGATTGTATATCAAGTAACGCAACAGGAAAAATATTTTACCGCCGCCACCCAATTATTTCGGATGATGCAGGCTACCTATTTTGCTTCTAACGAAAAGAAAGGCGATTATTCCGAGCAACTTCCAATTGCACAGATTCCCTTTTATGCATCCTATGCAGGCTTTATGCGCGATACGGCTTCCATTACTGCACTTGCCAACCTAGTAGAAAATGCCTGCCAGGTATTGAAGCAATCGGGAAAGGTAGATGTATTCAATACGGTTAATTTGCTCAGTATTCTAGTAGATGTGCTGGAATACTATCCTACTGCCCCAGCAGCAAATCGCTTTAAAATCTTGATTAATCAGTTGGCTAAAGAGGCTAGCACCATTCAATGGAAAAAACAATTTTCACATCCAGCCCCAGAATATCAAGCTAATTTACAAAAGGCGCAATTTATCTATGTATATGCAATCAGTAAGGCTATTCGGAAGCAATATATCCCGGCGAAGTATGCGAGTCGTTTCTCCGATTTGAATGATAATTTATTTACAGCGGAAACCAAATGCGTTGATTGGCAAGCCGCTGCCTGCATTGAATGGGATCTGCTTCAAAAAAACAGTGTCGGAAACAACAGGTTGTTTTTGTTGGATGACTATTTTAATGCAGAAAAAAAAGCTGATGTATCGGGTGTAGTAAAGCCGTATCACTATAAATGGGATGAATGGCACAATGGGGGATTTTATATGCTGGGTGATATTATAGAAAGCGCCGGAATGCAAACTGCAACCCTGTCTGCTGCTCCCACTGCAGAAAATCTGAAGGATGCTAGTATCTATATGATAGTAGATCCTGATCACTTGCAGGATAATCCTACCCCTAACTACATGACGGAAACTTATGCCCAAACTATTGTTAACTGGGTTAAAGCAGGCGGAGTTTTGGTGTTATTTCATAATGACAAGGTGAATACTGAGTTTACCCAATTTAATTTACTCAGTAAATCTTTTGGCATTCAGCTGAATGACGACATACAAAACCGTGTTCCGGGAGTAGAGTTTGCTTACGGAAAAGTAGACATACCTGCCAATCATCCCATACTCCCTAACGTACAAAAGATTTATCAAAAAGATATCTGTTCAATATCAGTGCAGGACCCTGCCAAAGTAATGTTGCAAAAAGATGGTATTGCCATTTTTGCGGTAGCTAAACTGGGAAAAGGAACAGTGTTTGTTACGGGTGATCCCTGGTTGTATAATGAATATGTAAGTGGATTGCGACTCTCACCCGATTTCCAAAATTTTCAGGCAGCCAAAGATTTGGTTCAGTGGTTGATTCAACAGATACCTGAAAAGCGGGTTAAATAATAAAGGTATTAGTAAAACACGAGCCATGTTGAATAGCCAGCAAGTATTGCAGATTCATCCTTCCGATAATGTGTTGGTTGCCTTACAAAATATTGCTGCAAGAACCATTGTATTTCATAAGCAACAGGCCTATACACTGATTGAAGAAATCCCTGCTAAACATAAATTTTTTCTGCAGGATATGCAGTCAGGTGAACCAGTAATTATGTATGGGGTTTTAGTTGGCAAAACCCTGCAGCCGGTAAAAGTGGGTAGTCGCATGCGCACTGAAAATACGGGACATGCTGCTGAACCTTATGATTGGAAGCCCTATGATTACCAGTGGACGCCTCCGGATGTTTCGAAATTTGTAGAGCGCAGTTTTTTAGGATATCATCGTTCGGATGGCAGGGTAGGAACAGCCAATTATTGGATTTTTATACCCACCGTTTTTTGCGAAAACAGAAACCTAGATGTGATTCGCGAAGCCCTGCAGGAGCAATTGGGCTATGCAGTTTCGAATAAATACAAACAAACAACGCGGCAGTTGGTAGATAGTTTTTTACAAACCGGATCTATTGATCAGGTAGACCTTTCTTCGTCCGAATCCTCCACGCTGCCCCATCGGGTTTTTAAAAATGTGGATGGCATTAAGTTTCTCAATCACCAGGGAGGTTGTGGAGGTACAAGGCAGGATGCAGCTACGCTCAGCTCACTCTTGGCTGCCTATGCCGATCATCCAAATGTGGGGGGTGTTACTATACTGAGTTTGGGATGCCAGCATTTGCAAACACCTCAACTACTCAACGATATAAAAAAAAGAAACCCATCATTTGATAAGCCGGTTTTGGTTTTTGAGCAGCAACAAATGCAAAGTGAAGAGCAGCTAATAAACGAAGCCATTCGGTCAACCTTTCAACAATTGATTCAATTGAATCAACTTGAACGTACACCTGCACCGCTCAGTGAATTATGTATTGGTGTTAAATGTGGAGGTAGTGATGGCTTTAGTGGTATTTCCGCAAACCCGGCAGTCGGCTATTGCGCCGATTTACTGGTAGCCTTAGGAGGAAAAGTATTGCTGGCCGAATTTCCTGAACTCTGTGGTGCCGAGCAGCAACTGATTGATAGAACTCCCCAAGAAGCCACTGCACGAAAGTTTATACGTCTGATGCACGAGTATAGTGCTGCTGCCGAACGCGTAGGATCAGGATTTGATATGAATCCCTCCCCTGGAAATATTCGGGATGGGTTAATTACAGATGCAATAAAAAGTAATGGAGCAGCCTTAAAAGGTGGCCAGTCACCAGTGGTAGATGTGTTGGATTATACAGAACCTGCCACTCAACCCGGACTGAATTTGGTTTGTACTCCCGGCAATGATGTGGAAGCAACCACCGGTAAAGCAGCCAGCGGCGCTACCCTGATTTTGTTTACTACGGGATTAGGAACGCCTACCGGAAATCCAGTATGCCCTACCATAAAAATTGCCACACACACTGCACTCGCCAAACGCATGGCGGATATAATTGATATAGATACTGGCGGAATTATCAGCGGAGAAAAAACCATTGCGGCAATGGGAGAGGAGATACTGGAATATTGTATCCAAGCTGCTAGTGGAACCATTACTCCTAAAGCAGTTGGATTACTGCAAGATGATTTTATTCCCTGGAAAAGAGGGGTAAGTTTATAAACATATCTGTTATTTCTTTTACCCAAATTGGCAATGCTTACTTGCATTAATCGTACCTTTATACTTATCTATAAAGAATGTAATGACAGTACCAATTTTTCAACTAACCGGTAAAACGGCGCTGGTAACAGGTTGCAACAAAGGCATAGGAAAAGCCATGGCAATAGGCCTTGCGGAAGCAGGAGCGAATATCATTGGAGTATCCGCTTCCCTGGCGGCTAAGGGAAGTGAGGTAGAACTGGCAGTGGTGGCAGCGGGACAACAATTTTTTTCCTATCAGGCTAATTTGAGTAATCGGGAATCGTTGTATGCATTTATCAAACAAGTGCAACAAGACCATCCGGTGATTGATATTTTAGTGAATAATGCGGGAACTATTCTGCGTAAGCCCGCAGCCGAACATCCGGATGAATATTGGGACGATGTGTTGGCACTCAATTTAGATGCGCCTTTTATTTTGTCGCGCGAATTCGGCAAGCAAATGGTGGAACGAGGATCCGGAAAAATAATATTCACCTGCTCCTTATTAAGTTTTCAGGGAGGTATATTAGTGCCCGGATATGCAGCCAGCAAAGGTGCGCTGAGCAGTTTGGTAAAAGCCTTGTCGAATGAATGGGCAGGAAAAGGCGTACAAGTAAATGGTATCGCCCCAGGATACATTGCAACCGATAATACCGAAGCGCTGCGGCAAGATGCGGAAAGAAGCACATCCATCTTATCCCGAATTCCAGCAGGAAGATGGGGACAGCCCGAAGACTTTAAAGGCCCTGTTGTATTTTTGGCCTCCCCTGCTTCGGACTATGTTAGCGGTACTTTGCTGGTGGTGGATGGGGGATGGATGGGTAGATAAAAAATAAAAAATTCGTAAAATGGAAATTAGGTTTCAAAGTAGTCCGCGCGAAGTAAAAGAAATGAACACGCAAGAATTGCGCGATAATTTTTTGGTTCAACACCTGATGCAAGCGAATCAAATACAATTGGTGTACTCTCATTTCGATCGGGTAATTGTTGGGGGAGTAATGCCAGTAAGCAATCCGGTACTTTTGCCCAATGAAGCAGAACTGCGTGCCGACTTTTTTCTAGAACGCCGAGAAATTGGTATTATAAATGTGGGAGGTGCCGGTAAAGTGGAGGCAGATGGTGTTGAATATGATTTACACAAGCTGGATGCCCTCTATCTGGGGAAAGGCACTCGTTCTGTTAGTTTCTCTTCTGCATCAGCCGATCAGCCGGCACAATATTTTTTATTGTCGGCGCCCGCACATCATACCTATCCCAATCGTCGCATGCAAAAAGAAGAAGCGGCACCCGTACATCTCGGTGAAAAAGCCACTTCCAACGAAAGAACCATCTATAAATATATTCATCAAGAAGGCATTCAAAGTTGCCAGTTGGTGATGGGGCTTACCGTGTTAAAAGAGGGAAGTGTTTGGAATTCTGTTCCTCCACATACCCATACCCGCCGGATGGAAGTATATTTTTATTTCGATTTGCCGGAAGCTCATCGGGTTTTTCATCTGATGGGTGAGCCACAAGAAACCCGCCATATTGTAATGGCGAACCAGGAAGCGGTTATTTCTCCACCTTGGTCGGTACATTGCGGTCCGGGTACCACCAATTACGGATTTATTTGGGCAATGGCAGGTGAAAATTATACGTTTACAGATATGGATCCGGTTCCCATCGCTACCATGCAGTAAGGCGGCTATCAGATTTTTACTTTGATCACGAGTTTCTTAATCATACCCTCTCCAATCATGGGGGCATGCACATCTTCGGGGTAGAAGATTACAAACTGATTTTGCTGTAATCCGAAGTACATATCGGGCGCATCTGCATAAAATAACACATCTTTTTCAGGGTTATATTCACCTTTGGGTGATTCACAGGTAGACCGTGGTTTCCATCCAATTGTTTCAGCACCTCTGATACAAACCTGAATATCTATATGTGCATTATGGCATTCAAATTTTGCAGTGGATTCGACAGCCAGCACGCCGGACTTGTCGGATACAATACCTTTTAGATTTTCTCCATCAATCTCAAATTTGCCTGGCTCCAATGACTCCAAGTTGGTTTGTTGGATAAAATCGAATGCTTTGGCAAACAGTGGATGCAGGTTCGCATATCGATCTAGCTGATTTAGGTGATCTACAATCATAGCAAAATTTTAATAAGAGAATTACTAGGGTTATCGCTGAACTCTTCCACTTCCATCTCCTTTCATCAGTTCTTTTACTTCTGAAAGGGTGGCATGATTGAGGTCTCCTGGAATCGTATGTTTGAGGGCAGAAGCGGCTACGCCAAATTCAGCTGCTTCGGGCATGGGCATTCCGGATACTAAGCCGTATATAAATCCGCTGGCAAAAGAGTCTCCGCTTCCAACGCGATCAACGATGCGCACTTCGTATTGTTTGGTATGATAAAATTCGGTGCCGTCATATACCAAGGCGCTCCAGCCATTATCGGAGGCACTGTGACTTTCCCGTAAGGTTGACGCGATATACTTAAATCCAAACTTATCCTTCATTTGTTTGAATACACTTTTGTAGCCATCCAAATTTAATTCTCCTTTGGTAACATCGGTTCCTTCGGAGGTAAATCCAAGGGTGGTATCGGCATCTTCTTCATTACCGATACAAACATCTACATGGGCGCAAAGCCTCGTCATTACTTCCCGGGCTTTTTCCTTGGTCCATAATTTTTTGCGGTAATTTAGGTCGATGCTGGTAGTAATCCCTTTTGCCTTGGCTGCTTTTAAAGCAGCTTCGGTTAGCGCAGCTGATTGATCGCTGAGGGCGGGTGTAATACCGGTAGTATGAAACCAACTGGCCCCTTCAAAAATTTTGTCAAAATCAAATTCAGCAACATCTACTTGTGAAATAGAAGCGCCTGCCCGGTCGTAAATCACTTGAGAAGCTCTCATAGAAGCGCCGGTTTCGAGAAAATAGATGCCCAGTCGTTTGCCGCCACGAGCAATAAATTGGGTATCTACCCCATAACGGCGAATATGGTTGATAGCTGCTTGCCCCAGGGCATTGTCGGGAACTTTGGTAACAAAAACACCTTGTAAACCATAATTCGACAAGGCAACGGCAACATTTGCTTCACCACCGCCATAGGTAACATCAAAAGAATCACTTTGCACAAATCTTTCATGGCCGGGTGTAGATAAGCGCATCATGATTTCGCCGAGGGTAACAACTTTTTGCGACATAGCTTTATTATTTATCAATTGAAATAAAATAAGATGGGAAAGGACTATCTTTAAATCAGGCAAATTTGTTCAATATTATGTTCCCTACATCTTTTTTGAGCAATTTTTCCCAATAAATATACGCAATCGTTTGCGTAATATTTTCGTATCAAACCCGCGATTTAGTTAACATTGTTGCCTGATTTTTAGCCATATGAGTAAGAAAAATGAATTGCTGCAACTGATTCCCCAACAAGGGATTTTACCATTGTTTTTTCACAAAGACCCTGAAGTAAGTATACAAGTGCTGAAAGCCTTATATGATGCTGGTATTCGAACAGTGGAATACACCAATCGGGGGGAAGCTGCGCTTGCCAACTTCAAATTGATGAAGCAATTGTGCGAATCAGAAATGAAAGATTTGTACTTGGGTATTGGCACTATCAAAAACGCTGATATGGCGAGAACCTTTATTGATGCGGGTGCCGATTATCTGATTTGTCCGGGTTGGGTTCCCGAAGTTGCCGAAGTGGCCGACCAACATGATATGCTTTGGGTGCCGGGTTGTATGACGCCCTCCGAAATTATTGCGGCAGAAAATAAGGGCGCTCGTATGATTAAATTATTTCCGGGTAATGTGCTCGGCCCCGGTTTTATGTCGGCCATAAAAGAATTGTTTCCCCAATTACTTTTCATGCCAACTGGCGGAGTAGAACTCGATCGGGATAATATCGCCGGTTGGTTTAAAGCAGGCGTTTGTGCTGTAGGCATGGGAAGTAAGTTAATCACCAAGCCCTTATTGGAGGCTAAACAATACAATCAAATTACGGAAGCCACCCGAGCAGTAATGGCCATCATAAAAACTATTCAAGCATGAGCTCCACCGGAAAAATAGGCAACTATCGCTGGACGATCTGTGCCCTCTTGTTTTTTGCTACTACCGTAAACTACCTCGACCGTCAGGTACTTAGTTTATTAAAGCCCTTGTTGGAAAAAGAATTCAACTGGAGTAATTCAGACTATGCCAATATCACTTCCGTATTTCAGTTTGTTTATGCCATTTCGATGGTGTTTGCAGGAAGAATTGTAGACCGTTTGGGAACGAAATGGGGATATGCCTGGTCGATTATTATCTGGTCGTTGGCTGCCATTGTTCATGCATTTGCCGTTCCATTGGGTACTGCTGTATCTGGTATATTGGGTTTGGTAGGTTTGGCGGCTGTGCCCGTTTCCATTGCCGGATTTATGGTTTCGAGGGCCTTATTGGGTTTTGGGGAAGCCGGCAACTTTCCGGCAGCTATTAAGGCCACTGCCGAGTATTTTCCTAAAAAAGAAAGATCTTTTTCTACGGGTATTTTTAATTCAGGTGCCAATATCGGTGCGGTATTAGCACCCCTTTCTGTGCCGTGGATTGCCCAACACCTGGGCTGGGAAGCGGCTTTTATTATCATTGGCGCAATTGGATTTTTGTGGTTGATTTTTTGGTTTATGTTTTATGAAAAACCAGAGGATCAAAAAAAGATTTCACCCGAAGAACTAGCTTATATCAATAGCGACCGTGAAGAAACGGCTACCCCTGGCACTGGCGAAAAAACACCCTGGATCAAGCTATTAAGTTTCAATCAAACCTGGGCATTTGTTATAGGTAAATTCTTAACGGATGGGGTTTGGTGGTTTTATCTTTTTTGGCTTCCCGGATTTTTAAAAGATCAATACGGAAAAGAAGGTACAGAGGTAATGATTCCTTTGGCTGTTTTATATAGCATGACGATGGTAGGAAGTGTTGGAGGAGGTTGGTTCCCTACTTATTTTATCAATAAAGGCGATAAGCCATACAACGGTAGGATGAAAGCCATGTTGGTAATTGCATTTATTCCGTTGGTGGTGTTATTGTCGCAACCCTTTGGCAGTATAAGTTTTTGGGTTCCGGTTTTATTAATTGGAATAGGAACTTCCGCTCATCAGGCCTGGTCGGCAAATATATTTACTACTGTTTCGGATATGTTTCCGCAAAAAGCCATTGCTTCGGTAGTAGGCTTGGGCGGAATGGCCGGGGGATTTGGGGGCGTTATCATTTCTAAAATAGGCGGCTGGCTTTTTGACGCTCATAAAATTACCGGTATCAAAAATTCTTTTGGAAAAGCAACCGAAGCCGGATTAGGTAATTATATCGCTCAGATAAAAGAATTGAAGTTATTAGATAAGCAGGGTGCCCTGATTGATCTGGCGAAAAAAGAAATATATAGTTTACCGGCAGCTATTCAAACACAGATTCAACAACTCAATCCAGAAGGCTTTACGCAGATAGTAAGTTTGCAAAAACAATGGGTACATGCATCTATGAATACGGCCTACACTATGCTATTTGCTTATTGTGCTATCGCTTATTTGCTGGCTTGGGTAATTATGAAAGCGCTGGTGCCGAAGGAAAAACAGGTTAACTTAAGCGGAACCTAGGGAAATGCTCAGCTGAGTATGTTGAATTTGTTTTGAACAGTGCATAATCGTTCTGCATATGTTAAATCATTCGTTTATAAAAAGTATTTGCATATTGGCGCTTTCTTGTTGGGCACATCCTCTACTGAAAGCTCAATCTAAGGAAGTATTTACTGTTAACGACCTTTCAGCAGAAAAGCGCGTGGAAGTGAAAGTAAATAATCGACTCTTTACCCAATTCATTTATTCTGATACCCTCGAAAAGCCTGTATTATATCCCATTCTGGCAGCCGATGGTATTGCCATTACCCGAGGTTTTCCTTGGAAGCCCGAGCCCAACGATCCAACCGACCATCCCCACCACCTGGGCCTTTGGATGAATTATGAAAAAGTAAACGGACTTGATTTTTGGAATAACTCTTTTGCAATTCCCGCAGACAAAAAACAATTGTATGGCTGGATTAGAACCCGAAAAATTTTGCGGGCAGAAGGAGGGGAGCAAGGTATTATTGAGTACCAGGCAGACTGGACCAATCAAAGTGGGCAAGTAATTTTACAAGAGAAAACCAAATGGGTTTTTCATCAAGAAAAACAAATTCAATGGATCGACCGCTTTACTGAGTTAACTGCTGCTACCAATGTAACTATGCCAGATGCTAAAGACGGACTCCTTGGTTTGCGGGTAGCACATGAATTAGAATTACCCATTACCGAATCGAAAGACTATACCGACGCACAGGGCAATATAACCCATATTGCTTCGGTAAAAGATCCCTCCGTAACCGGTCAGTATCTTACATCAGCCGGCAAAGAGGGCGACGAAGCCTGGGCCACTCGCGGAAACTGGTGTATGTTGTATGGCAGAAGAGCCGGTAATCCGATTAGCATTACTATTATAGATCATCCTTCCAATCCGGGATATCCAACCTATTGGCATGCCAGGAATTATGGATTGTTTGCGGCTAATCCGTTAGGACAAAAAATATTTTCAAAAGGGAATGAAAATCTGAACTTCCGTTTATTAAAGGGTCAATCAGTTCGCTTTCAATATCGTATTGTAATTACTGCCGGTTTGCCGGTGCCGGTTACAAATAGGGTAGATGCCTGGGTTAAGCAGTTTGAAAAAACAGGAAAGGAATAACCCTACAATACCTACGCGAAGATTTGTAATTTTACTGCTTATATTAGCTGCATGCACATCCAAGTTAATTATCAAAAAAAGAAAGTAATACAAGCACTCCGCTATCATTTTATTCAGCGAATGGAAATCAGGATATTAATGATATTGGTGAATGTATTTGCCATACTGTCTGCGGGATTGCTTTATTTCAAAATCATCCGCCCCGAGCCTTTCTTGCTCGGTTCATTAATCTGGTTGGGACTGATGGCTGCTTTTTGGTATATCATGCCTCATAGTATTTATGCCAAGTCTCCTACTTTTCAAGATCAGTTTACCATCCATACTACCAACGACGAACTCGTTTTAGAAAACAGTCGGGGAACTGCGCATTGGGAATGGAAAAGGTTTAGTAGATTTTTTGAAAGTCCACATTTCTTTCACCTTTATTTTAATCCCCGCTCTTTTTTTCTTATACCCAAAGAAACCATTAGCCAGGATGATTTGCACATCCTGCGGGGACTATTTAACAATAAAATTGGGGACTAGGCTTACAAGTTTTTTTCCATCACATAATGTGGGATAGTTACTTCTGTAAATTCATCACTACAAATACGATATCCACTTTTTTCGTAAAACCCTACTGCCGATTTACGGGCGTGCATGGTTAACCGTTGATATTTTCTATCTCTAGCGATGTTTTCGGCAAAACTCATTAAAACCCTACCAATTCCTTTTCCTTGCAAGGGGGCACCTACCGCCATTTGGCGCAAGCGAACGGTACTGGGGTCGGTTTCCGTTAAAATACAGCAGGCTTCTAGTTGGTCATCTTCAAAACAGCCGAGAAGAATATCCGCTTTTTCTTTTTCCAATTCTTCGGAAGTAAAGCCTAATCCCAGCGGTTTTCTGAGTAATTGCAGCCTCAATTCAACCATTTTTTGGTAATCGGAGGAGCCGTGATCGATGATTTTTAAGGCCATTTTGGGTATTGATTACTACAATTTACGTAGGTTTTGGCAAAAAAAACGCCCAAAACGATAAAAATAGACACCATTCTTTAAAGTAAACTCAAACAAATATCTTCATAAAACATTGGTTATTTAACAAAAAGTATATTTTTGCGGCTGTAACAAAACATTTTACAATGTCTGACATCGCTACAAGAGTTAAGAAAATCATTGTTGACAAATTAGGAGTTGACGAAGCTGAAGTAACTAATGAGGCTTCTTTCACGAATGATTTGGGTGCCGATTCGCTCGATACAGTTGAGCTGATTATGGAGTTTGAAAAAGAATTCAATATCTCCATTCCGGATGAGCAGGCTGAAACCATCACTACTGTTGGTCAGGCTGTTGCATACCTGGAAGAGCACGCAAAATAATTGTTCTCCTTTCAGGAATAATTTACAATCCGTCATTATGTAACTTTCAATCAGTTGCATAATGGCGGATTATCAGTTAATCAGGCTAACCATGCAATTGAAAAGAGTTGTTGTTACCGGTATAGGAGCCATTACCCCCATCGGAAATACCCTAGAAGAATTTTGGCAAGGAATGCTAAACGGAGTATCCGGATGTGGCCCTATTACTCAATTTGATCCTGCCAAATTCAAAACCCGCATTGCCTGTGAGATTAAGGGATTCGATCCTCTTAATCATATGGAGAAAAAAGAGGCGCGGAAATTAGATCGATTTACCCAAATAGCCCTGGCTGCCAGTGATATGGCCGTTGCAGATGCCGGCATCTCCCGCGAAAATGTGAATATCGACCGCGTTGGCGTAATATTTGCCAGTGGTATTGGCGGACTAGTAACTTTTCAGGACGAAGTGATGGAATTTGCCAAAGGCGACGGTGTTCCCCGTTTCAATCCATTTTTCATTCCTAAAATGATATTGGATATAGCTGCCGGACAGATATCCATGCGCCATGGTTTTCGGGGACCGAATTTTGCTGTCGTGAGTGCATGTGCATCCAGCACCAATGCCATTATTGTTGCCACAGATAATATCCGTATGGGTAAGTCTGACATTATATTAACGGGCGGAACTGAATCGGTAATTGGCGAATCGGGAGTAGGTGGATTTAATGCTATGAAAGCCCTAAGTGAGCGAAATGATGATCCGCTAACTGCCAGTCGACCTTACGATAAAGATCGCGACGGATTTGTGATGGGTGAGGCCTCCGGAGTGCTGGTGCTGGAAGAATATGAGCACGCAGTTAAACGCGGCGCCAAAATTTATTGCGAAATTGCCGGTGGTGGCGCTACCGCGGATGCTTATCACCTAACTGCTCCCCATCCCGAAGGATTGGGTGCTAAAAATGTTATGCAGGCCGCTTTGCAGGATGCCGGAATGAAACCCGAAGACATCGACTATATCAATACACATGGTACTTCTACCCCCCTGGGCGATGGAGCCGAGCTGAATGCTATACTGGATGTATTTGGTGAACACTCCTATCAGTTGAATATTTCCTCTACCAAATCTATGACGGGCCACTGTTTGGGTGCCGCCGGCGTAATTGAGGCAATTGCTGCTATTCAAAGTGTTATTCATGATATCGTGCCCCCAACCATCAATCACTTTACCGATGACCCTGAGTTAGATCAACGGCTGAATTATACTTTCCATAAACCCCAGCAAAGACTGGTTCGTGCAGCTCTTAGCAATACATTTGGGTTTGGCGGACACAATGCTTGTATCATTGTGAAAAAATTCATAGCTTGAGTGCGTGATACAACTGCTCACCTTTTTTACCAGAAAGCCTGGATACGAAACTAAATTCGCCCTTCAATTAAAAGAGGTATTGGCAATTGAAACCTCCAATACCCAACTGTATCGAACTGCCCTAAGCCACCGTTCGGTAAAAGAAACGGCCGACGAAAATAATGAGCGCCTCGAATACCTAGGAGATGCTATTCTCAGTGCTATTGTTGCCGACTACCTTTTTAAAAGATATCCCTATAAAGGAGAAGGCTACCTAACAGAAATGCGCAGCAAAATGGTTAACCGCCAGCAGCTGAATGATATCGCCCTTCGCATGGGCTTGCGAAAACTAACGTTCTATAATAAATTCGATAACGCCCTTAAGGGAAGTCATATTTTCGGAAATACCCTCGAAGCCTTGGTTGGCGCGGTTTATCTAGATAAGGGCTACCGAAAAACCCAGCAGTGGGTGCTCAATCAGGTGGTGATCCCCCACATGTTTGTAGATGATTTGGAATCAGTGGATATCAACCTGAAAAATAAACTCATCGGTTGGGCTAGCAAGAATGGCAAAACACTCAGTTTCGAACTGGTGGATGAAAAAAGGGAAGGTAACCGGCGCTTGTTTCAAATGGATGTGCTGATTGACGGTGAAACAATCGCCTCCGGAAAGGGGTACAATAAAAAAGACGCTAGTCAGCAAGCAGCTCAAACTGCTTTGCTAAAACTGGGCATTTAATTACTGCCATATTTTTCGATTACTCTTTTATTTCCTCGCACAACTCAACCAATACTCCTCCCGCCGATTTTGGGTGCACAAAACATACCCATTTATTGTCGGCACCCCTTTTGGGCTCATCACTTAATAAACGAAATCCAGCACCCTTCAACCTGCTCATTTCAGCTCGGATATCCGGAACTTCAAATGCAATATGATGCAAGCCCTCCCCCTTTTGGTCTATAAAACGGGCAATTACCCCATCGGGCTGCATGCTTTCTAGCAGCTCAATTTTAGAGGCACCTGTTAAATAAAATGCCGTTTGCACCCCCTCCGTTTCCACTGCTTCTTTTTTGTAACAGTCCGTATTTAGCAGTTGCTCATATAAGGGTACCGAAACTGACAAATCCTTAACTGCAATTCCAACATGCTCAATCTTATACATAATTAAATAATTTAATATAAAATAAATAATCGTAATATGAATACCTAGTGATAGACTTAGATGCGCAACAAAATTGTTAAAAAAAATAAATAGGTGGCGCTTTCCTTTACGAAATATGGAAAATAAAGGGTTCGCTGCCGATTCGAATTTCTTTTGACAACCTATTGCAGTACTTTTGTGTTATAGTATTAAATTAATCGTTTTTTCATGTTGAAGTTACCTGTTTATCTAGATAATAACGCTACCACACCGATGGATCCGCGTGTGTTAGAAACAATGATTCCGTATTTTACGGAACATTTTGGCAATGCGGCCAGCCGTAACCATCCTTTTGGCTGGCAGGCAGAGGAAGCGGTAGATTATGCCCGTGAGCAGGTTGCTAAGTTGATAGGTGCCGATCCCAAAGAAATTATTTTCACTTCCGGAGCTACCGAAGGAGATAATTTGGGTATCAAAGGGGTGTTTGAAATGTATGCTTCTAAGGGAAATCACATCATCACCTGCACCACCGAACACAAAGCTGTATTAGACACTTGCAAACATATTGAAAAGCTGGGGGGTGAAGTTACCTACCTTGAAGTAAATAACGAAGGTTTGGTAAACCTAGCAGAGCTGGAAGCGGCTATTAAGCCAACCACCATTTTGATTGCCATCATGTATGCCAACAACGAAATTGGAGTAATACAGCCGGTGCGCGAAATCAGTGCCCTTGCAAGGAAGCATGGGGTATTGTTCTTTACAGATGGCGTTCAGGCCGTAGGTAAAATTCCGGTAAATGTATTGGAAGATGGAATAGATATTATGGCATTTACGGCCCACAAAATGTATGGTCCAAAAGGAATCGGCGCCCTTTATGTTCGCAGAAAAAATCCCCGTGTTAAAGTAACTGCCCAGATGGATGGTGGTGGCCACGAACGCGGTATGCGCAGCGGTACCCTGAATGTACCCGGAATTGTTGGTTTTGGAAAAGCCTGCGAACTGGCCCGTGAAGAAATGCAACAAGATGCCGAAAGACTCAGCAAACTCCGCGATAAACTGGAAACTGAATTACTACAAATTGAAGAAACCTATGTGAACGGAAGCCGTCAGCATCGCCTACCGCACGTGAGTAACGTTTCTTTTAAATATGTAGAAGGGGAAGGACTAATGATGGGATTCAATAAAAATATTGCCCTCTCATCTGGATCTGCCTGTACCTCTGCCTCCCTCGAGCCCAGCTATGTGTTAAAAGCACTTGGTTTGGGAGACGATCTAGCACACAGCTCTCTTCGTTTTGGCCTGGGTCGTTTTACCACCGAAGAGCAAATAGATTATACCATCAAAGCCGTAACCGATACCGTTTTAAAATTGCGCGAAATGAGTCCCCTTTGGGAAATGTTTAAAGAAGGTATCGATCTCGATAAAATTGAATGGGCTCATCATTAATCAGTAAATAACCTAACAGAAAAAAATACTCCTATGGCATACTCAGAAAAAGTAATTGACCACTACAGTAACCCGAAAAATGTAGGCACCCTAGATAAGTCTAAGAAAAATGTAGGTACCGGACTCGTTGGTGCACCCGAATGTGGTGATGTGATGCGTTTGCAAATTGAAGTGGATGATGCTACCGGTTTAATTACCGATGCCAAATTCAAAACCTTTGGTTGCGGTTCAGCGATTGCATCTTCTTCCCTGGCTACCGAATGGCTGAAGGGGAAAACCGTAGATCAGGCCGTACAGATAGACAATATGGATCTGGTAGAAGAATTAAATCTACCACCCGTAAAAATTCACTGCTCAGTGTTGGCGGAAGATGCCATCAAATCGGCTATCAACGATTACCGCAAGAAAAACGGTTTGGAAGAGTTGGTTTTTGAAGAAAAAATACATTAATCATTGGCAGGAGCCCATTAACAGTTCCATGGTAGATACCGAAAACAGCATTTATATTAGCGATAAAGCCCGCACCAAAGTTGATCAGTTGATGCAGGATGCCGAGCTATCCGCCTCCGATGGTTATTTCCTTCGAGTAGGCGTAGTGGGTGGAGGTTGTTCTGGTTTGAGTTATCAAATGGATTTTGATAATGAAGTAAAACCAATGGATCAGGTATTTGAACACAACGGAATTAAAATAGTTACCGACCTGAAAAGCTTTTTATACCTAGTAAATACCGAACTAGATTTTTCGGATGGACTGAATGGAAAAGGATTCTATTTTAATAATCCCAATGCAAGTAGAAGTTGCGGATGTGGAGAGAGTTTTGCCGTATAAATGCCTTTAACTGGATTAATAAGTTTCCAACAGCCTGCGGGCTGTTTTTTTATGCACCTTCCCGAATTTATACAGAAAGTTAAATGTGAGAAAATACCTAAACTATCCGCTTCCATAGGGCGGATTGATCAATAACTAGTAGTTTTGAGCTATGTGGATGATTTGCAAAAAAGAGTGGGCGCAATTTTTTAGCAGCTTAACAGGCTACCTGGCATTGGCTGCCTTTTTTGTGCTCAACGGCTTATTGTTTTTTGTTTTTCCCGATACCAGTTTATTGCAAGATGGATATGCCAGTTTAACCCCCTTTTTTCGCTGGGTTCCCTGGGTATTGTTGATATTTATTCCCATCATCACCATGCGCAGCTTTTCGGACGAATATCGATCGGGTTTTTTCGAATTGCTAAGAACCCTGCCCATTACTGCCTGGGAACTGGTGTTGGGTAAATTTTTAGGCGCCTTATTAATAGTTTGGGCTGCTCTGCTGCCCACCTTGTTATATGCATTCACGCTACAACAACTGAGTGTTAGCGGTGGGATAGACTTGGGAGGTGTTGCCGGAAGTTATTTGGGATTACTATTATTGGGGGCTGCCGCTACAGCAATAGGCATCGCTGCCAGTTGTTTAACTGCCAATACAGTTGTGGCTTTCATCATCGGATTACTATTGGGGTTATTACTTTATAGTGGATTTGATTCTATCAGTCAACTCGCAAGCTTACCAGTTGAGAGCGAATATTATATTCAAATGTTGGGGATGAAATTTCATTATAGTAGTATTAGTAGGGGAATACTTGATTCGCGAGACCTTTTTTATTTTATAGGAATAACGGCCCTATTTCTTTATTTCACGCAACAACGGATTCAACAATCATAATATGCTGCAACTTGGGTAAACTCATACAACCATATCGTATCTGGATAGCAGGCATGTTCTTCGTAGCCGTATTGTTTTTAACTGCAGGGTGGTATGCCCGTATCGACCTCACAGCTGAAAAGCGCTATACCCTTTCGCCCTCTACCCAACAATTGTTGAATGATGTAGATAGCACAATTGATGTGCAGGTTTTTCTTACAGGAGAACTACCGGCCAATTATAAAAAATTGTCTGTTGCAACTGCTGAGTTACTAGATGAATTTAAAACTCGGTCGCACAATCACCTTCGAGTAAAATTCGCCCTACCCGATGAAAATATTTCGAACGATACCCTGCGAATGCAGTTATACGACAGTTTAGCTCGCCTGGGGGTTGTTTTTGAAACCTCCGAAGAAATAGGCAGTAAGCGCGAGAAAAAAGTTAGTCAGCGCATCATTCCTTCTGCATTGGTAAGTTATCGTGATGGTCAAAAACCTATCGCTATCGACCTGCGGAGCAGTCGTAAAATATTTAGACCATTCGACGTAATCAATCAAAGTCCGGAAGAAGATGTAGAAGCTACCCGCAACGCGGCAGAAGCTTTATTGGAATATAAGTTTGCAGATGCAATTGACAAATTAACTCGAAAAAACATTCCAGTTGTAGCGTATGTTACCGGAAATGGTGAGCCCGTAGATTACACGGTAAGTGACTTGTATGAAACCTTATACAGTCGCTATCAATTGGGCCGATTTGATTTGAAAAAGGGATTTCCCAATGCCTCGCTTATTCAGGCATTGATTGTAGTGAAGCCTACGCTTCCATTTACAGAAGAGGATAAGCTCAAACTCGATCAGTATGTGATGAACGGAGGTAAAATCATTTGGTTTATAGATAAGCTGCATGCAGAGTTAGATAGCCTGATGCGCAATAAAGGGGGCTACACGGCTTTCGATAGAGGCTTGGAGTTAGATGATTTACTTTTTAAATATGGGGTTCGCATTCAGTCCGATTTATTGCAAGATTTGAACTGTGCCAAATTGCCCATCGTTGTTGGAAAAAATCCCGATGGTAGTCCTGTAATGCAGCGAATACCCTGGCCCTACTATCCCTTTCTCAGTGCCCGCAATTTTCATCCGATTTCGGCTAACCTCGATCGGGTGTTACCAATTTTTCCTTCGGGTATTGATACAGTGAAATCTCCCGGCATACAAAAAACCATTTTATTGGCAACCGATTCAAATAGCCGCAGCATCAGTTCACCTGCTCAGGTTACTTTAAATAGTGTTCGCTCGGCCGAAGACTTTAGCTCATTTAATAAAAGCTATTTGCCCGTAGCAGTTTTGTTAGAAGGTACTTTTCATTCTTTATTTGCCGGAAGGGCTACTGCAGCTTTGCAAGATTCTGTACTTATATCCAGTGGAGTACCTTTTGCATCCCAAAATAAACAGCCAACCCAACAAATTGTAGTGTCGGATGCAGATATCGTAACTAATCCCGTTTCAGCTGGTATGGGTCCCCAGTCGATGGGCGAACTACCTTTTGAAAATTATCGATTCGCCAACCGCGATTTTTTTCTGAATGCGCTCGACTATTTGGTAAGTGAGCGAAAATTATACGAAAGCAGGAACAAAGATTTTGTGCTGCGATTGCTAGATAAAAACAGGGTAGCCGAAGAAAAATTGAAATGGCAGTTATTGAATATGCTGATACCTTTGTTGATATTGGCCTTGGGAGCATGGGTAGTGCTATCTATCCGCCGAAAAAAATATCAAATACCTTCCCCTATTACTCAATAAAAAAGCACATGACAGACCATCAGATTGTTTACTTGGTTTTTGGAATAGTATTGCTAGTGGCATTGGTGGTTGACCTAGGATTGCTGAGCAAAAAAAACACTACTATCACGCTTCAAAAAGCTTTGTATCAAACCTTTTTCTGGGTATCGCTGGCTTTACTGTTTTTTGTCTTTCTCTTATTTGAAGGGCATGCGCTCTCCGTAGAAAATACCCGCTCCAATATGAGTGAGCAAGTTGCCTCTTCTCAGTTGGCACTAGAATTTATCAGTGCTTATTTAATGGAGTGGAGCTTGAGCATCGATAATATTTTTGTGTTTATCATCATATTTAATGCCTTCCGGGTAAAGTCTGTTCATTATTCCAGGGTGTTATTAGTAGGTATATTGATGGCCATATTTTTTCGTATTCTTTTTATCACTGTGGGTGTGGCACTGGTGCAGCAATTCAGTTGGGTGTTATATATTTTTGGTGCATTTCTGTTATTTACTGGCTATAAAATGTTTACAGCCGGCGAGGAGGATGAATTCGACCCCCATAAAAGTTGGGTATATCTGCAAATCAAAAAAATATTCCCGCTTACAGAAGAGGATGGTGATGGAAAGTTTTATATCAGGCAAAATGGTAAGGGATTATATACAAGTCTTTTTGTAGTGATTATATTATTGGCAGCTATTGACTTGGTTTTTGCGCTCGATTCCATTCCTGCTGTAATGGGTATTTCAAAAGATCCGCTGATTATTTATACTTCTAATATTTTTGCTGTTTTGGGTTTGCGGAGTTTATTTTTCTTATTGCGTACCGCCGTATCTAAGTTCGATTATTTGCAACAGGGTATTGCCATTGTGTTGATTTTTATTGGAGCCAAAATGCTGGGCGAACATTTTATCAGTCAGTGGATAAGCAAAAATGTGCAGGTGGTTATCTCATTGCTGGTTATAGTAGTTTGTATTGCAGGATCTATCTTTTATTCTATTTTCATTAATAAGAAAGGCTTGCCTGCCGATGTAAAAGCAGATGAATAATAGGGAACCTTATTCCATTCAGTCAATTGCAGCCAATATGCAGGCTGCTTGTTCTTCTAACAAGGATTTCCCCATACATTTTTTACAAACGGATAGTCGCCGTATTGTTTCTCCTGCCGAAACCTTATTTTTTGCATTGCCCGGTAATCGCCGAAGTGGAGATGACTATATTCCCGAACTGATTCAGCGAGGTGTGATGGCTTTTGTGGTAGCTGCCCATTTTACTGTACCAATAGATTCTCCGGCTGTGTTTGTAAAAGTGCCTGATGTGCTAAAAGCTCTTCAGCAATTGGCTGCTCATCATCGCAGTTTGTTTTCGTTACCGGTAATTGGAATAACTGGTAGCAATGGAAAAACTATTGTAAAGGAATGGCTCTATCAATTGTTGCAGGATAACGAGGTAATTGTTCGGAGCCCGCGTAGTTATAATTCGCAAATCGGAGTGCCCCTAAGTATTTGGCAAATCCAGCCGCACCATACATTGGGTATTTTTGAAGCAGGGATTTCTACGGTAAATGAAATGCAGCAGTTGCAACAAATCATCCAACCTACGATAGGGGTATGCACAAATTTGTCGGATGCGCACAGTGAGGGGTTTGCCAATCGACAGCAGAAGCTGTTAGAAAAATTGAAATTGTTTTCCGGGGTACAATTATTGGTGTATGCGTTGGATGAAGTAGGTATACCGTTGCTATCTGAAAATGGATTGGTAACAAAGGGATTATCTGCTAACGCTGTATTTTGCTGGAGCCGATATCAGCCGGCCACGCTTCAGATTACGGATGAAAAAATTTTAGCTCACCATACCCAAATCACCGCTATATATCAATCCCAACCCCTTGATATATGTATCCCCTTTACCGACCGGATTTCTGTAAACAATGCCCTTACCTGTTGGCTCACGCTCGTTGCCATGGGATATAATAAGGCAGAGGCATCCGAACGGCTTAGTCGCCTGGAACCTATTGATATGCGGATGCAATTGATAAAGGGTATCAACCAGTGCACCCTAATAAATGATAGTTATAGTAACGACCTAACATCCTTATCACTTGCCATCGATTATCAAGTGCAGCAGGCAGGTGATTTAATGCCATTGTTAATTGTGAGTGATTTGCCTGCGCCCGAAGCATCCGATGAAATTATATATCCTCGTTTGGCGCAGCTATTGCAGGCAAAAGGAATTAAGCAGGTAATTGGGATAGGGCCACGAATTTCACACTATGCCAATGCTTTTCATACAGTAGAGATACCGGCTTCGTTTTTTATTGATACCGAATCATTTCTTCGTGCTTTTTGGGAGCGTGATTTTCAATCCTGCATCATATTATTGAAAGGTGCCCGGGTGTTTCAGTTTGAGCGAATTGTTCGGCGGCTCGAATTAAAAACACATCAAACGCAGTTAACCATCAACCTAACTACCTTATCGCGTAATGTAAAGAAGCATCAATCGATTTTATTGCCCAATACAAAAATGATGGTGGTATTGAAGGCTTTTGGCTACGGAACCGGAAGTGCTGAAATTGCAAAATTGCTTCAATACCAACAGGTACAGTATCTCGCTGTTGCCTATATTGATGAGGGTATTGAATTAAGAAAGGCAGGCATTCGTTTGCCCATTATGGTAATGAATGCCGAGGAAAGTGGATTTGAGGCGCTGTTGCATTATCAGTTAGAACCTGAACTCTATTCATTTACCATCACCCGCCAATTTTTGCAATTTCTGGCTAAAGAGGGGATTACGCATTTTCCTGTGCACCTGAAAATTAATACCGGTATGAATCGGCTGGGATTTAATCCGGATGAAATTCCAGCTCTGGAGGCACTGCTTCAGCAGAATCCGCTGCTTAGGGTTCAAACTGTGTTCAGTCATTTTGTTGCCAGTGAAAACCCCACAGCCGATGCGTTTACCCGGAATCAGTTAGCTGTGTTTACAGCAGCTTGTGCAACCTTGGCAGCCTCTTTGCCTTATTCTTTTTTGCGACATATTGCCAATTCTGCAGCTATTCAGCGTCATCCGCAGGCTCAGTTAGACATGGTACGATTGGGAATGGGGATGTATGGGGGAGATCGATCGGGTGACTCATTAGCATTAGAACCCGTTGCCACACTAACCACCACGATTGCTCAAGTGCGGAAAGTTGCCAAGGGGCAAACCGTTGGGTATGGACTAGCAGCAGTGATGGAGCAGGATACTATCATTGCCGTTGTGAATATCGGTTATGCCGATGGGTATCCGCGGGCTTTAGGGCATGGAATAGGAGAAATGTGGTTGGCAGGAAATCGGGTGCCAGTAGTGGGGCATATATGTATGGATATGACGATGTTGGATGTTACCAATATTCCCGATGTAGCTGCTGGTAATGAAGTTGAAGTAATGGGAATTCATGTGCCGGTGGCTGAATTGGCTGCCAAAGCGGGAACCATACCCTATGAGATAATGACTGGGATTAGTGCTCGGGTAAAAAGAGTTTACCTAGAAGAGTAATCCAGTTATATACAAATTGATAAATTTTACCAGGAAAACAAAGCCTTTTCAGGCAATTGCTATATTTGCAGCTATATAAACGAATTATTTGTGAAAGGAAAACATCTCGTATACCTAATTCTCCTGATATTGGCAGCCGATCAGGCATTGAAATTTTATATCAAACTCAATTATTATGCAGGCGAAGAGCATGTAATTATTGCCGATTGGTTTCGCTTACATTTTGTAGAGAATGAAGGGATGGCCTGGGGATGGAAATTCGGGGGCGATACGGGTAAAATCATCCTTACGCTTTTCCGCTTGGTAGCAGTTATCTGGGGAAGTTTTTTATTGCGCGATTTTGTACAAAAAAAATACCACAAAGGTTTTTTAATCTGTGCAGCTTTAATTTATGCCGGTGCCTTAGGAAATCTAATAGATAGTTTGTTTTATGGAATTATTTTTGAGCAGAGTAACCCCCTTAGCCAAAACATAGCCCGCTTTTTTCCTCCGGGCGGGGGATATGCTTCTTTACTGCATGGTAAAGTAGTAGACATGCTCTATTTTCCAATAATTACCCATGCGCATTTTCCTTCTTGGGTTCCTTTTTGGGGTGGGGATGAATTTGAATTCTTTCGCCCTGTTTTTAATTTAGCAGATGCTTCCATTTCAACAGGCGTAATTGTTCTCTTACTTTTTCAAAATAAATTAATGGCCCGTCCCGAAGAAAAAAGGGTACATACGATTGAAACCAAAACGGAAGTAAACGACCAGAATCAGATTTCGTAATAGTATATTTCTAATAAATCTTGGGCTGTCGGGTAATGGGAATGGATAAACTATTGGGTACTACCCCAATTACCTGGTCAATTAAGCCATATCCTTTCGCATAATAAGATATGCCTGAAGTTACAGTTCTAAAAGTTCCTCCGGTAGGCTTGAATTGGATTTCTCTTTTTACGGCTATCACATTTTGATAAGTGTTACCCCCAATTGTATAGGGTACCGTGTTTTTAGACAAAATGGTAAAAATCGCTTTAGATACCCCTAATTCTGCAACTCCCCCGGTTACTAGTTTTACTATCCCGTATTCTTGGGTTTCCCAACTTTCATTAACCGCAGCTCTTTCCTTTAAAAAGGGATAAGTAATGAAATAAGAAGGAACAGAATCAAAAATAAATGCATAGTCAAAATCAATTGTACTTAACGCATAATAATTGCCGATAGAAGAATTTTTCGCAAAATAAAAGGTATCTTCTGTTGAGCGCGCAAACTGGAAATACTCTAAGCTATCTATTGTAAAGGTTTCTTCAGCTACCGTAACACGAAATGTATCCAGTGATCCAATTTTTGGTTCGTATTTATACGTCCAGTTAGAAGCAGTAGTTGTTGGAAAATAATCATCCCCACCACCACCGCCACCACCGCCGGAACCGGTTGTTGTAACGGTAAAGCTGCAGGAGGTACCATTAAAGCGCAGGGTAAAAACAGAAGTTTTAGGTAATAAAGGTTTTCCATATCCTTTTACAGAAACTTTTACTGCACCGGTATTTAAAACAAAACCAGAATCTTGAAACCACATCCCATTTACCGTGTCGGAATTTATTTTGTATTTACCGGTTCTTATGAAGTTTACGTTCGCCTGTAGGTAGTTAGAAGTGGTAAGTGGCACATCTACTTTGTATGCACCATTCACGCTAATTTGTTTGCAATTGCCCAATGAATCTAGCAACGTACCTAGGGCCGTCATCGAAAATCCTCCATTTTCTAAGCTATACTCTTTTTCACAGGATACCAACAAGAATCCAGCAAAAAGAAAACTGAAAAGGCGGAGGGTGATTGACTTCATAATTTTTCCCTTAAAATGGGGGTGAAATAGAGATACAAATTAAACTAAAATTGCTGCCTGTAGAGGCAGATTATGATCATTATTCAGGGAAATAATATTTTTTAACGTTGTTGTAGCAATCTCATGCAGGGCTTCCTTCGTAAAAAAGGCCTGATGAGCAGTTATTAATACATTATGAAAACTTGATAATCGTTGTAGGGTTTCGTCTTCTAGCAACCGGTTAGATAGGTCTTTGAAAAATAAATTTTCTTCCTGTTCATATACATCCATCCCCAAATAACCAATTACCCCCTTTTTAAGGGCCTGTATAACTGCTTTGGTATCAATTAAACCGCCCCGGCTGGTATTTATCAGCATTACACCCGGCTGCATTTGGGCCAATGTTTGTTCATTAATTAGGTGATGGGTTTGTGGAGTAAGTGGACAGTGCAACGAAACGATTGTTGCTTTCAGTACTTCTTCCAGCGGCACATATTCGACCCCCATTTTTTCGATAGCCGGATTTTTAGCAATATCGTAGGCGATTACTTTACATCCGAAGCCCAGCAAGATTTTGCAAAAACAGGCGCCAATATTTCCGGTACCAACTACCCCAACTGTTTTGCCAAATAAGTTAAAACCGAGTAATCCATTTAGTGAATAATTCTGTTCACGCACCCGGTTATAGGCTTTATGGGTTTTTCGATTAAGGGTAAGAATCATGGCTACAGCATGTTCGGCTACCGATTCGGGCGAATAGGCAGGTACACGACAAACTCTTAGTTGATATTTTTTAGCTGCCTCTAGGTTTACATTGTTAAAACCTGCACAGCGTAAGGCAATGATTCGAACTCCCGCTGCTACCAATTGCGCACAAACTTTTTCATTTACCTGGTCATTTACAAACACACAAACTGCCTCTGTTTCCGTAACCAATGCGGCAGTGGTTTCATTGAGGGGCATTTCTTGGTACTGAATAGTTATGCCAGCTTTTTCAGCCGCCGGGGTAAAGTAAATGTGATCGTAAGGTTGTGCCGAAAATAGAGTCAAATTCATGTACTAAAGGTAAGCACTCATCGGGGTATTTTCATCAGGCTGGTAATTGTCACAAAAGCGTCATTTTTATTTGGCAACTACAATTTTTACAATTGTGTGGCAAATAACAGCAAGGTTTAGCGAAAACTTTGCATCACTTAAATTTTATGCTAAGAGGGCCTCTAGTTATCATATTTTTCTTCGCATTCAGTAGTCTACGTGGGCAATCACTTCAGGTTCGGGATACCCTTTTTGGTAGCAGTGATCCACTAATAGTAACTGCCACCCGCATTGCCGGAAAATTGAGTAATGTGGCAGTACCGGTAACTTTTGTTTCTGCCAAGCAAATCACGCAATCCGGATTACTTCGGTTGCAGGATGTGTTGCAGGAGCAAACCGGATTGGTAGTGGTGAATTCCCAGTTGGGGAGTTCGTTAAATGGTTATCCCAATCCGTTTGGGCAAGGGATACAGATGATGGGGTTAGATCCGGCCTATACCCTGATTATGTTGGATGGTGAGCCCCTGATTGGTCGCAATGCCGGTATCCTGAATTTAGGGCGCATCACAACCGGAAACATTCAGCAGGTTGAAATAGTAAAGGGGCCATCCTCCAGTTTATATGGGAGTGAAGCCATGGCTGGCGTGGTGAATATCATCACCCAAAAATCGCCTCAACCTTCGCTCGATATTCAGGCCTACCATGCATCGCGCCAAACCAGCAGCGCATCAGTATCTTATAGTAACCATTGGAAACAAACGGGAATCCGGGGCTTTTTGCATCAATATTCTACTGGCGGATACGATCTGGATCCCAATATCTATGGCAATACGCAAGACCCTTATCGGATTCAAAGTGGAAACTTGCGGATAGTGCAAGATTTTTCTTCCCGTAGTCAACTGCAGGTATCTTATAGGTTCAATCAACAGATTCAGAAAAATCGATATCAAATACAATCGCAGGGGTTCCCGGAAATTGTATCGGGCAATACTACCGAAAAAGATGCATCGGCATTTCTGCAATGGCGGTATCAATTTGCCGGAGGTGCTCATTTGTACTTCCGTTCTTTTTTTAATGAATATCAAAATAATGCCTTTGTTGATGTAGAAAAAACCGGAGCCCGTTTTGATGAAAATAATTTTAGTCAACAGCTCTTTAAGCAAGAGCTGCAGTTACAAGTGCCCCAAATTTTACGTGGGCAATTGGTATCTGGGGCCGGCTATATGGCAGATCAGGTAATTGCCACCCGATATGCAGGCAACCAATCGCTGCGAACCTGGTATTCATTTTTGCAAGAAGAATGGAAATTGCCAGCGCAGCACCTTACCCTGATTGCTGGTGCCAGAATAGATAAGCGTGAAGATTTTGCTGCCCGGGTTAGTCCCCGCATTTCCATTGCCTGGCAGCCTACCGAACATTTGAAAATTACGGCCAATGCCGGGGGCGGATTTAAAGCACCCGATTTTCGTCATCTCTATTTAAATTTCAGCAATCCTCAAATTGGATACTCCCTGTTGGGCGCTCAATCTCTGGCACCAGAATTAATTCGGTTGCAACAACAGGGTTTATTGCAAAGCGGCGCCGATATTACTCCTTTTCTTACTCCCCGAAATTTGTTACCAGAGTATGGCAATGGCCTACACCTCGGAGCAGTGTACAAGGCACAACAATGGAATGTATCTGTTGGGTTATTTCATAACGAAGTGAATAACCTGATAGATGTTTTTTCGCTGCCTTTTGCCCGCAGCAATGGCTTGCCTGTGTACAGCTATCGGAATGCTGGA
>Ga0114980_10000263_pt1 | contig 37392 bp, 27 predicted proteins | sample S_140806_EF_Meta_FD_87018 | JGI IMG/M metagenome (GOLD analysis project Ga0114980, IMG submission 87018) | Freshwater microbial communities from Lake Simoncouche, Canada to study carbon cycling - S_140806_EF_MetaG | ecosystem: Environmental > Aquatic > Freshwater > Lake | place: Lake...
AACCGCAGTAGTATGCGGATCAACTCAAGGCATCGGATGGGCTACCGCTCAAGAACTCGCTTCACTAGGCGCAACTGTTGTGCTCGTTGCGCGCGATGAAGAAAAGCTGAACGCGTGCTTGCCCTTGTTGGCCTCAACCCACAATCAACAGCATGCATACCTCGTGGCCGACTTCGCACATCCGCAATCGGTGGAAGATGCCATCGGAACATTCGCTGCTGCGAATACAGCGCACATTCTCATCAACAATACAGGCGGTCCAAACCCCGGCCCTGCTATCGACGCCCACATCGACGACTTTCGCAAGGCGTTCAATGCGCATTTGGTGTGCAATCAAATTCTCGCGCAGGCCTTGGTTCCCGGCATGAAAAAAGCAGGCTACGGACGAATCATCAACGTCATTAGCACATCGGTAAAACAACCCCTACCGAACCTCGGGGTGAGCAATACCATTCGCGGGGCCGTGGCTAGTTGGTCGAAAACACTTGCCATGGAACTGGGGCGCTTCAACATCACCGTAAACAATGTGTTGCCCGGTGCAACTCAGACGGGTCGACTCGAACAAATCATTCAGAACAAAGCATCGAAAATGGGCGCAACGGCACAAGACGTTGCTCACGAAATGGCTGAAGAAGTACCCATGAAACGCTTGGCTGAGCCTCAGGAAATTGCCAACGCAATTGCGTTCCTCGCTTCGCCAGCTGCATCCTACATCAACGGCATCAACGTGCCGGTGGATGGGGGCAGGACGCTGTGTTTGTAATTGTATCGAGAAATAATTTTTAACCGCAGAGGCGCAGAGAGCGCAGAGTTTTTTTCCTAAAAATTCTTCGCGGTCATTGCGGTTCAAAACAAAAACTAACCGCAGAGGATATAATATTCAGATAAACTATTCCCATGGAGAATAAGGTATCTCTTCGTATCGATTGATGTTTGCTCACAAAAGCAAACAACCATGCGGAATCGTTTTACAGACGTTATTCGACTCATAAAACAGTCCAGAGTAAACGCCATCAAATCTGTAAATGCTGAGCTTATCCATCTGTATTGGAAAATTGGCGAGTACATCAGCGGTAAAATCCAACAGGCCGAATGGGGCGATGGGGTGGTTGCTGAATTGGCCGAGTTCATACGCCGTAAAGAGCCGGATTTAAAGGGTTTCTCAGACAAGAACCTGTGGCGAATGAAGCAGTTTTATGAGGCCTACAAGGATTCACCAAAACTCTCAACACTGTTGAGAGAAATAAGCTGGTCACATAATCTGGCCATTTTTTCGAGATCACGATCTGAGCAAGAAAGAGAATTCTATTTGCATCGATGCAAACAAGAAAACTACAGCTTTCGAGAATTGGACCGCCAAATTTCAGCCGGACTTTTTGAGCGAACTATGCTTGGCAATTCAAAACTCTCGGCAGTGATGAGAGAAAGTCAGGTCGATTTATCAAACGCTTTCAAGGATAGCTATGTATTTGAGTTCCTAAATCTACCCGAACCGCATGATGAAAGGGACTTACAGCGCGGACTTACGAGACAGATGAAGCAATTCATCCTTGAGCTTGGCAAGGATTTTCTATTTATGGGAGAGGGATTCAAACTGCAGGTGGGAGGGAGCGATTTTTACCTCGACCTTCTCTTTTTTCATCGCGGACTTCAATGCTTGGTTGTCTTAGAGCTCAAAGCCGACAAGTTTAGGCCCGATCACTTAGGTCAATTGAATTTCTATTTGGAAGCATTGGACAGAGACGTGAAGAAAGAAAACGAAAACCCGAGTATTGGTGTGCTTTTGTGCCGAGATAAAGACAGCGAAGTAGTGCAATATGCCATGAGCCGCAGTCTTTCACCCACCATGGTTGCCGAATACAGGACTAAGCTTCCTGACAAACGCGTGCTGCGGAAAAAATTTCGGGAGTTCATCTCAGGCCGGCCTAACGCCGATAGCTGTGAAAAAAGAAACTAACCGCAGAGACACAGAGAACGCAGAGTTTTTTTCAAAATTCTTCGCGGTCTTTGCGCATCTGCGGTGAAAAAAAACTAACCGCAGAGGGCACAGAGGACACTGAGTTTTTTCTTGAAAATTCTTCGCGGTCTTTGCGCCTTTGCGGTTAAAAAAAAATATCAGATTCAAAAAACAACCGCAGAGCCACAGAGAACGCAGAGTTTTTTCTTAAAAATTCTTCGCGGTCTTTGCGCCTTTGCGGTTCAAAAAAATTAGCTTACGTATCCCTTCGCCTTCTCCAACACCACCTTCAACCCTTCAGCGTTCGTACCTCCGGCCGTAGCAAAGAACGCCTGTCCGCCGCCGCCGCCGTTGATCTCCTTCGCAAGCTCGCGGATGATGTTACCGGCGTTCAAGCCTCGCTCCGCAGCAAGTGCTTCAGATATCACACACGTAATCGTAGCCTTGCCGTTGGATTGCGATGCAAACATGCCGAAGAACTTGCCGTGCTCGCCCTTCAACTGAAACGCTACATCCTTCAATTCGGCAGCTTCCAAATCAACATGCTCTGCTAGGAATTCAACATCGCCTACCAATGTAATCTTGGCCTTGAGCTGCTGCTTCACTTGAGCACCTTTTTCCTTATTGAACTTTTCTATTTGCTTCTGCAACTCCGCATTGCGCGCCTGCAAATCGGCAATTGACTTCAACACATCTTTCGACTTCAATACCTGACGCACCTGGTCGAGTGTTTCCAATTCAGAGCTGATGTAGTTGAATGCTCCGTTGCTCGATATCGCTTCTACGCGGCGCACACCAGCGGCCACAGCTCCTTCGCTTTGAATGCGGAACATACCGATTTCTCCGGTGCTTTGAACGTGCGTTCCACCGCACAGTTCGACGCTGTTGCCAAACTTGATGACACGCACCACGTCGCCGTATTTCTCACCGAAAAGCATCATGGCTCCGGTATTTCGCGCGTCTTCTATCGACATTGCGCGTTCTTCTTCCAATGGGAAATTCTTGCGAATGCGCTCATTGACGAGCAGCTCGACACGCTCAACCTCTTCATCGCTCATCTTCGAGAAATGCGAGAAGTCAAAACGCAAATAATCAGGACTCACAAGCGAACCCTTCTGCTCAACATGCGTTCCGAGCACTTCGCGCAGCGCCTCGTGCAACAAGTGCGTGGCGCTGTGATTGGCAGTTATCTCTGTTCTGCGTTCAGCGTTTACAATAGCACGAAAAGCAGCCTCAGGATGCTCCGGCAACTCATCCGCAAAATGAACAATCAAATTATTTTCCTTCTTGGTATCAACAATCACAACCTGCTCGTTGGGTGAAACCAATCGACCTTGATCGCCTACCTGTCCGCCACTTTCAGCATAAAAAGGAGTACGTGAAAGCACCAACTGAAACGACTCCTTTCCCTTTGCTTTGATTTTACGGTAGCGCAAAATCTTCGTATCGCATTCCATGTCGTCATACCCAACAAAGGAGGTCTCACCTTCTGCAAGCACAACCCAATCTTCGGTTTCTAGCTTGGTAGCGGCACGGCTGCGATCTTTCTGCTTCTGCAATTCTGCTTCGAAGCCAACGGTATCAATCCGTTTCTTTCCTTCCCCAGCAATCAACGCTGTGAGGTCGGCAGGGAATCCAAAGGTGTCATACAATTCGAATACAACCTTACCTTCAATTACATCGCCTGTCGTTTTGCGAATAATCTCATCCAACAATTGGATGCCCTTATCCAAGGTTCGCAAGAAGCTTTCCTCTTCTTCACGAATCACTTTACTCACGAGCGACTGCCCACTCTTGATCTCGGGAAAGAAATCACCCATCTCTTCGGCAAGCACCGGCACCAATTGGCAAATGAAAGGCTCCTTCAATCCGAGGAAACTATATCCATAGCGAATGGCCCTGCGAAGAATGCGACGTATCACATAACCCGCTCCTCCGCTCGATGGCAGTTGCCCGTCGGCAATAGCAAACGCAACAGCGCGCACGTGGTCCGCAATTACACGCATCGCCACATCGCGCTTCTCATCGGAGCGTTCATATTTCTTTCCACTTATCGCTTCTACTTTGCTGATGAGCGGCGTGAAAACATCGGTGTCGTAGTTCGACTGAACGCCTTGCAGCGCCATACACAAACGCTCGAAGCCCATACCGGTGTCCACATGCTTTGAAGCCAATGGAACCAGCGAACCATCCGCCTTGCGCTCATATTGCATGAACACGTTGTTCCATACTTCTACAACTTGCGGATGATCATTATTGACCAAGGTTCTTCCATCTACTTTGCTGCGATCTTCATCTGATCTTATATCGACGTGAATCTCGGAACACGGACCACAAGGGCCCGTGTCGCCCATTTCCCAAAAATTATCTTTCTTATTACCGCGCAGAATACGATCTTCCGCAATGCGCTCCTTCCAAATATCAAAGGCTTCCTGGTCGAACTCCAGATTCTCTGAAGCATCGCCTTCAAAAACCGTTACGTACAATCTGTCCTTCGGAATTTTATACACCTCGGTGAGCAACTCCCAAGCCCACGTTATAGCATCTTGTTTGAAGTAATCTCCAAACGACCAGTTGCCCAGCATCTCGAACATGGTGTGGTGATAGGTATCAACGCCCACCTCTTCCAAGTCGTTGTGCTTGCCGCTCACGCGCAAACACTTTTGAGTGTCGGCAACGCGCGGATGTTTAATGGCCTCATTGCCCAAGAACCAGTTCTTGAATGGAGCCATACCACTATTGATAAACATGAGGGTTGGATCACCCTTCACTACCATCGGCGCCGATGGCACGATTACGTGTCCTTTCGATTGAAAAAAATCCAGAAACTGCTGGCGTATTTGTCGGGAAGTCAACTTTGTCATATCAGGCGCGAATGTAGCACGCGCACTCCAATCGCGGGGTTTTTCGTCGCAATTCAATCCCCAAAAAAATGATGTTTTTTAAACAACATTCTTGGGTTACATTCGCGCTACTAAATGCCACGTCTTAAGTACAAATTCAACCCCAGCACGCTCAACTTCGAGAAGATCAGTTACGGTATACGCGACTACACCGTGAGTGCATTGCGTTATTTGTTCGCTGGGCTAGTAATCGGCGCTATCGGCGTGGTGTTGTACGCTTCATTTTTCAAAGACCCAGAAACTGCTCGCCTAAGTCGCGAAGTGAAGTTTCTCAAAGGACAAATTGCCGACCTCAACGAACAGATAGATACCCTCGAACTCTTCGTGGGCGATCTTCAGGAAAAGGACGACAATGTGTACCGCAGCATCTTCGGTGCCGAGCCTTATCCGGAACATTTGCGCAGAGGTGGTGTGGGAGGTAGCGACCGCTACAAGAACCTGAAAGGCTACGACAACAGCTCCGACATTATTGAAACACAGAAAAAAATCAACCGCTTACAGCGTGCGCTCGTTTCTCAAAGCAAATCATTTGAAGAGGTATACGAATTGGCGAAATCCAAAGACACCATGTTAAAGTGTATTCCTGCCATTCAGCCTGTTTCAAACAAAGAATTGAAACGATTGGCTTCCGGTTTTGGGATGCGCATCCACCCCATTTACAAAATTGCAAAAATGCACACTGGCCTTGATTTCACGGCCGATATCGGTACAGAAATTTATGCGACAGGCGATGGCGTGATAGAATCGATTGAAAGCAAATTCTCAGGCTACGGACAACACGTTATTATCAATCACGGCTTCGGATATGAGTCGCTCTATGCGCACATGAGTCGCGTAGCGGTGCGACCCGGACAAAAGGTAAGACGTGGCCAAATCATAGGCTATGTAGGTAACACCGGTACCTCAACAGGCCCTCACTTGCACTACGAAGTAATTAAGAACGGAGAGAAAGTAGATCCGTCGTTTTACTTCTACAGCGACATCACACCGGAACAATACGAAGACATGCTGAAGCGCTCTGCGAACGCGAAACAAAGCTTCGACTAAACATTGTATTTTATCATGATCACCAAGTCATTCGAAATAGAAAAATTGTATTACTCCATCGGCGAAGTGGCCGATATGTTTGAGGTGAACGCATCACTCATTCGCTTTTGGGAAAAAGAATTCCCGCAATTGCAACCACGCAAAAACAACCGTGGTAACCGCGTTTACTCTAAAAAAGATTTGGAGCTCTTCCAAAAAATACACCACCTCGTAAAAGAAAAAGGATTCACCTTGGAAGGAGCAAAAAATGCATTGCGCACCAAAACAGAGCCCACGGCTCATGAGGTGCTTACCGACAAACTGCTGAGCATTCGCAGTGAACTCATGAGCATCGCAAGCTCGCTGTAATCATTGCCTGTGCAAAACATGCCCCAAGGTCTTGTACTAAAATCGACCGGAAAAAACTACGAAGTGCTCACCGCCGATGGCCGAATCATTCACTGCCAGGTGCGCGGTAAAATCAGACTGGAAGGCCGCTCAACTACCAACCCTGTAGCAGCCGGCGACACAGTCGATTATTCGCCCGAAAATGACAACGAGGGCAACATCACGTTTATTCATCCGCGGAAAAACTACATCATTCGCAAATCGGTCAATCTATCGAAAGAAGCGCAAATCATTGCCACCAACCTCGATCAGGCGTTGCTTGTAGTGACCACCACCCGACCTCAAACTACCCCGGGGTTTATCGACCGCTTTCTGATTACAGCCGATGCATATGACATACCCGCTGTGCTGCTCTTCCACAAAATCGATCAGTACAACGAAAAGGAACGAAACCAAATGCTCGCACTCGCTGAGGTATACCAACGGATTGGCTATCGCTGCGTCTTCTCTTCATTGATTTCGAAGGAAGGCTTGAATGAAATTCAAGAACTCATCGCCGGTAAAATCTCGCTCATCAGCGGGCACAGTGCCACTGGAAAATCTTCACTCGTCAATCATTTCATTCCCGGAAAAGACCTGCGTATTGGCGAAGTGAGCGAGTCGAGCAACAAAGGCCAACACACCACGACATTTGCAGAAATGCACGCGCTTGCCTTCGGCGGATTTCTTGTCGATACGCCGGGTATCAAAGGATTCGGACTAGTCGATATTCCAAAGGAAGAACTCCATCATCACTTCATTGAATTCTTTGCGCTCCTTCCGGAATGCAAATACCACAACTGCCTTCACCTCAACGAGCCGGGCTGCGCCGTACGCAAGGGTCTCGAAGAAGGAAACATCGCTCCTTCGCGCTACAACAGTTACGTTTCCATGTACAACGACGAGGAAGAGCGCAGCGTTTACCGTAACGGATAGTCAAGAGCGCTTCTAGAAAATCTTAAATCGCATAGCGACCACAAAATTCATGGGTGCTTGCTGATAGTAGAAACGCTCCGTAATCAATCCGCCGTAGCGATAACTGAATGTGTAGCCATTCGATGCATACTCTAGATTAAGCACATTGTTTACCCAAAAATCCAGGCCCGAGAACTGCGGGAATTTCTTCCAGGAAACATCCACCGAACCTCTCAAGTCTTGCACCCAATAAGCCTGCAACATGCGATCGTGATTCCCGGTGTTGTCCATGTGCTGAGCTCCCACATACTTTGATATCCAGGCAAGCTCGAATTTCTTGATCCACTGTATTTGCGTAGGCTTCGTGCTCCAACCCAACTGCGCAGCGCCTATCCAATCAGGAGAAAAAGCAATCGGCGTGTTCTGAAAGGGTGTCTCAAGCACATCACCCGTTTCATAATCGTAAATGATTTCTGTAAACTCGGCAATGCGGTTTACACTCCGCGTCACGTTCCCCTCCACGAAAAACCCTAGGGGTAATTTCACCCCTGCTTCCAATTCGATGCCTCGGCGATAACTCTCTGCAACATTCACACGCACCGGTGCGCCCACATCGTTCAACGCTCCGGTAACCACCAACTGATCTTGATACTCCATCGCATACGCATTCAGACGCAGGGTGAAATCTTCGGCTGTGAAGGCGTAACCTGCTTCAGCATTGAACATGAACTCCGACTTTACCTTCGATGGATCCATGGCATCTACAAAGTCGTTGCGATTGGGCTCCTTACCTGCATATGCTCCCGACAGATACGCTTTGTGCTTGCCACCTGTAAAGGTTGCACCTGCCTTAGGGTTGAAGAACAACTCCGCGAAATCCACATCGTAGCTGCGCAAATCATTGTCCGTTCCCTTGGTTCGATAATCTACATTTCGCACTTGTACATCCGCAAACGCATTCCAGTTCTTTCCAAGTGAAATGGTATTTTTCCAATACACATTGTCATCCGCTTTCACACTATTGCCCTCGTAATATCGCCACTCGCCATTCGCCACTCGCCACTCTTCAAACTCTGGAACATCAATGACCTCCCCATAATGCACACCATCATAAACAGAATACGCTCCTCCCAACACCGACTCCCATTTTTCACTTCGGCGTGTTAGCGACCACACCAATCCACCGTAATGATTATCCAACCAACGCCTGCGCACTACATCGGTATCATACACAACCGAATCAGTTGATACCACAAGACTATCCAATAAATAACCCGACAAATTATCGGCATAACGATACTCCTCATAGTAACCGAAACCTCGCGTGTAATGCCCTGTCATTTGCAACTGCCACTTCGACGCCAGCTGGCGGCTCCAGTGCAACTGCGCATGATGCTGCGTGTAATTGTCTACCTGATTCTCATACTCATAATAGTTGTAGGTTCTTCCGGCAGTCATCAGATTCTCTGTTTGCTCTACATTCAAAAAATTACGCGAAGCGAAATCAAGTCGATCTTGCTCGCTTCCGAACAACACTTCATGCGGTGTTCCATACCACGACTGATACGTCCTTTCTGTGCCGCCAAATGCAGTCAACTTTAAACTGCCCTTCGAAGAATACTTTGCGAGCTCACCGAAATACGAGCGAAGCAGCGAACTAGCGCGATCGATATAGCCGTCTGAAACAATTTGTGACAACCTTCCTTCCAACATCCAACCATCACGCAAAAGACCGGTTCCGAATGTCAAGTTGTTCTTCCACGTACCGAAACTTCCTGTTCCGGCAGTAGACTCTAGATAAGGATTGGTTCGCAGGCCGCGGGTATCAATGCGTATACTTCCACCGAATGAACCGGGGCCATTGGTGCTGGTCCCAATACCGCGCTGCACTTGTATGCTACTAGCACTCGTTGAAAGATCGGGTGTGTTCACCCAAAACACCTGCTGACTTTCCGCGTCGTTGAGCGCCACACCATTGATGGTTACGTTGATTCGCGCCGGGTCACTGCCGCGAATCCACAAGCCTGTATAACCTACTCCTGCTCCTGCATCACTGGTCGAAACCAACGACGGTGTCAAACGCAAGACATAAGGAATGTCCTGTCCATTGTTGAGCTGCGCAATTTTCTTTTCATCCAGCTCAGTATAAGCTATAGGGGTTAATTGGGTTGCACGCGTAGCCTCAACGGTGACAATCGCAAGCGTGTCGATGGTGGGTAAATTCATTGTTTGTGCAACAGCAATACGTGCGAAAAATATGCACGCAATGGCCAATACTTCCTTTCTCATTTTGACGTAACTCGGTTTGTTCAACGTGGTTCGCCGGCCAGGGGGCAGCCAACGAATTGTTTAGCTACCACACTATCTTCCTTGGCAGCATTACCTGCCCAGGTTCAAAGGGTATAATCTCAGTCTCGGCTCAGCCGAAACACCCCTGTGAGAAGGGCGCTAAGATAGATGGATTGCATTCAAACACACAAAGCGGTAAAACAATTAACCGCAAAGACGCAGAAAACGCAAAGATTTATAATCCAATATGAAACGAATAGCTCAGAAACGACTCACCAATCATTCTTTGTTTTCTTTGCGTCTCTGCGATTAAAAAACGAACCGCAATGACGCACAAAACGCAAAGCCCAATTCGAAACGCATTTGCATCGAAGAAACTTGAAGTCCTCAATTCTTCTTTGCGTTCTTTGCGCCTCTGCGGTTAAAAAAACCAAATACGCAGAAAACGCAAAGCTCAATTCGAAACGCATTTGCATCGAAGAACCTTACAGTCATCAATTCTTCTTTGCGTCCTTTGCGCCTCTGCGGTTAAAAAAACAACTGCGGTAAAAAGCTCATTGCGCCCGCTGCGGCCGGCTCACCAACCACACACCCAGCACAATTATGAGCGCACAACCCATCTTAAACCAACTGATATCGCGCGTGTAATCGCGCTCTACGACAGAAGCCAACAACAACGCAAAAATCCCGGCAAACACCGGTTGCAAATAGATATAAGAACTCGCAATGGTTGGGGATAATCGGTGAATCGCGAGAATATTAAACAGATATGTTAGAAAGGTCGTGCAAACAATTACGAAAGCGACACAGAACCATTGCCAACCATCGAGCGAAGACCAAGCAACGGCCTTTAAGCCCATTCCACCGAAAGGAAACACCAATGCAATGGCAATCAAAAATGTCCATGCTACAATATCCAACGGATGGTACTTCTGCATCAACGGTTTCACCATCACCAAGTAAATTGCATAGGAAACACTGTTCAGGAGTATAAACACATCGCCCAGCAACGAACTATGTCCACCCACATCACCCGTACTGGACCACAACAGCATAGAAGCGCCAACTGCGCCCAATGCAACTCCTGAAGCCTTCAGCATCGTAATGGATTGCTTGAGAAAAATAGCACTCAACACCATCACGATAATCGGATTACTCGTCATGATGATGCTGGCATTCACCGGCGATGTAAGCGCGAGACCATTGAAGAAAAGAAGCTGATTCGTTGCAACACCGGTAACAGCACAAGCAAGGAAACGCCACCAATCTTCACGTTTGGGGATCACGACTTTTCGGAAGGCAATAATCCAGAATAGAGATGCTGCTCCAATAACACGCAGCGCAATGAAACTGGTTGGTTCAATGGGATCAGGCATCACCGACTTGGCTATGATGAAGTTGGCACCGTAAATAAGTGCCACCGCCAACAAAGCCATATGTGCCCAAAAATTCTTCGCCATCAAAGAGTAGCCTTGGCTTCTGCCACAACCTTTGCGGCATTGCCAATAAAGATGCGGTCGCCGTTGACCATAACAGGCCGCTTTAAGAACGTATACTCTTCCAAAATGTATTTGCGGTAATCCTTCTCGGTGAGTTTCATTTCATTCAAACCCATCGAACGATACTTCATCGCAACGCGACTGAACAACGCTTCGTAAGAACCGGCGAGCTTCTTCATCTCATCAATCTGAGCCGGCGTAATGGCCTCCAACTTGATGTCTTGCATCTCAAAACCCTTGAGCTTACTGCCCCACTCTTTGATGATGCGCTGATTGGTGCCACAGTTTCCGAGGTGATATACTTTTTTCATGGTGATTTATTTGCGTCCAAAACCACGAATCACATCAACTAGTTCATTGAGCCCGGGACCAAAATGTTCATTGTTGTCAACCACCAGATTGCATTCGCTAACAAACGGCTCCAAGTATTTCTCCTCCGACGGACGAACATGGTTGAACCATTGGTAGCGAACCTGGTCTTCGCCAAACCCGCGCTCCTGGGCATCACGATGAATGCGACGCTTCAAGCGTTCCTCATGATGCACATCGATATAGACTTTGTAATCGAGCTGGCCCCAGATTTCTTCGTAATGAAAAACGAACAGACCCTCCATGATAATGACAGGAGCAGAATGCACAACCACCTTCTGTGGTTCCCATGCGGGATTATTGAAATTGTACTCCAACTTCTCAATCGAATCACCATCAATCAACCGCATCATGTCATCGTAAAAATGCTTCCGATTAATGGAAGTAGGCATATCAAAATTATGTTGCCCATTCTCATCTACATGCTGCTTCTCCTTGGGCTCGTAGTAATTATCCTGCGACACAAGCGCAACATCACTCGCAGAGAAATGACTCATCAACTCACGCAAAAAACTCGTCTTGCCCGAGCCGCTTCCTCCCGCTATGCCAATCAATAATGTTCTGTGGTGCTTCACGCGGTAAAAGTAATTCGATTCGCTGATTGGATGAAGCTAATGAATAAGCACAAGAAACCCATTACTCCGCGACCTCTAGGTGCATCTCCCTTTGAGCACTCAGCGAGAACGCATCTCACACAAAAAATGAAAAACATTCTCTGCGAACTCTGCGTGCATCTCTCTTTGCGCACTTTGCGAGAACCAATTTCACACAAAGAATACCGAGAGTTAAAAAGGACATTCTCAGCCTCAGCGACCAACCAAATCAGAAACTGGAAAATGTGACAAGCCTTTCCGCAATTCCGCGGTCATTCGCCAACCTCGGCACCTTATTCTGACCGCCCAACTTACCCACCGAACGCATATAATCATTGAAAGCGCCCTTGCGCACGCAGGTCACAACAGCGCGCCTAAGTACACTTCCCTGAATCAAATCGCGGTAATAAATATTGCGGCGTTGCATGGAGGCGTCCAACATACTCTCAAGCTGCTCGCGCTTTTCTTCACCTAACTCTGCATCCAATTCAAGAAGCCATTCATGATAGGGCAACCCTGAAGCGGGCGACACCATGGGCGCTACATGAAATTCATTCACGTGAATTCCGAGAGCATCGCAAGCTTCCGTCATGGCACCTTCCACTTCATCGGCAATCACATGTTCGCCAAACGCACTGGTAAAATGCTTGATGCGCCCTGTTACTTTGATGCGGGGCGGATTGAGTGACGTGAATTTCACCGTATCACCAATGCTGTAACTCCACAACCCTGCATTGTTGCTCAACACAAGTGCGTAATTCACTCCTACTCGAACATCGCGCAGTGAAAGCCGTGTAGGACGCTCATTGAAATATTCGTCCGCCGGAATAAACTCAAAGAAAATTCCGCTGTTGGTATTCAGCAACAATCCATCGGCTTCTTGCGAATCTTGGAAAGCGAGAAAGCCTTCACTCGCCGGATACAACTCGACAATCGGAATTCGTTTACCAATAAGCTGTTCAAACTTGGCTCGATAAGGCTCGAAGTTCACACCTCCATAAACAAACAAATCGAAGTCGGGAAATACTTCGCGTATACTTTGCTTGCCCGATTTCTTCAACAACACTTCAAAATACATCTGAACCCAATTGGGAATGCCGCTTATCAAGGTCATGCGCTCACGCAACGTTTCATCTGCGATTCGATTCACTTTCTGCTCCCAATCTTCAATGCAATTCGTTTCGTACGATGGCAACCGATTTTTCTGAAGATAAGCAGGCACATGATTGGCCACAATTCCCGATAAACGTCCATACGGAATTCCACTGGGCAACAAATCCATCTTGGGACTTCCTTGCAAAAAAATCATCTTGCCGGAAGTGAATTCTGCATGCCCTGTCTCCGCTATGTAACTCAACAGCGCATTGCGAGCTGTCCCTATATGATTGGGCATCGAATCATGAGTAAGCGGTATATACTTCGTGCCACTCGTGGTGCCGCTCGTTTTACAGAAATACTTCGGCTTGCCGGGCCACAACACATCGCGCTCTCCAGCTTTCGCTCGCTCGATGTAGGGAATCAATCCTTCGTATTCAACCACCGGCATTGCTTGCTTCCAGTCCGCATAAGCAAGCACATCCGACAACCGATGATCGCTTCCAAATGCAGTTTTGCTTCCGTTCTTCAACAACACGCGCATCACTGCATCCTGACACTCCACTGCTCGCGCAGCATCGCGATTAATCTGCTTGTAAACAAGACGCGCATAAAGTTTGGCGGCAAGAGACTTGGCTGACATAACTGCAAATTATCGACGAACGACCGTTGCCTGAAATTTCTTATCACCTCCGCCTATCAACACGTGATAGATGCCTGAAGGAAGATCTTGGACAGATGGCTTGTATTGCAGCTGCATGGACGAATCAAATGAATCAATACGCACAAGCTGACCCGTCACATCAAACCACTTCGCCTCCATTCGTTCTTTCAAATTCGTGGGTAATTCTATGAGTACTTCATCGCTTGCTGGGTTCGGATAAACGTGCACACGCACTAAATCGGAGCGCATCTCATTCACCGAATTGAATGCTCCAAAATTCATACGCACCATCGGAAGCATGTCAAGAAAATACCAATCGTTGGGGAAATAGCGCACCAAAGCGGTTCCTTCCTCCGCAACACCCGACATGGCGCACACAAAATTGTCGACACCATCAGTGCTCGCTACTGCTACATAATAGGCTTCGCCCGCATACAACTGAATGGGTGTGTCAAAGACAAGGTTGGTTAAAATTTGATCCCCAAAGCCATTGAGCATGGAAGGAGTTAAATCGATAAGCTGAGTGGTGCCAAGTAAGTCGGCTTCAACTCCTGTAGAAATATCGAATCGGTAAATTCTACCCTGGATTTGCGCAGGTGTTGAAGAACCAATACCCACACCAACCGTGATGGAATGACATGTCAGATCTTCCGCAGTAATGTGAAATACATTGCCCAATTCATATTCGATATCGGCTTGCTCAGGTGTACCCAGATAAACTGCGCTTGCGAAAATGCGGTCACGCGCATACTGCACATCGTTGATATAGAAAAACGTCGTGTCAGTGTTGTTCGTTATGTCTTCCTCGGACTCCAATTGGTTGACATTGAAAGCAAGCTTGTACTCACCTTGTACGGGCGCCATTTGATAGTTTCCGGCCCGCAACTCCAGCGACTCACCTGGATTAATGATAAAACCCTCGACACCGGCAGCCTCATGCACCAGTGTCCCGGAAGGATGCGCGATTACATCGACATGCAACCTGCAATCCGATTGATAGACGCCGCCCAAATTGGTTGCCGTTGCTGAAAATTTTAAGTCGGGCGACATCGAGGTCGGATATTTTGAATATTGCATGAACTCATATCCCGTTGGGTGCGACGGATCATACAAATCGAAATTACCGTAATTGTAGCTCGCAATCGCAAGGTCATTGCTGTAGGTATCTATCAACTGCACATCATCGATTTGCCAGTAGTAATACATCGCATCAAACACGAAGCGGATGCGCACACTAGGTTGATAAGCCACAAAATTCGAAATCTGGATAACCTGCTCATCGTAGGGCAAAGTTGGGTTGGGCACTTCCGGATTCGTGAATACAGGAAACCAGTTAAACCCGCCATCGATAGACACTTCGACAGACGTGTTACCGGTTAGTCGCTTGCAATACTGATTGAACTTCAAAGCAACACTGCTGTATGCAGAAAGATCAATCGAAGGGGAAGTGAGCGTAGCGTAGTGCGGGCCCGGCGCGGGTCCTGTGCCGAAGTTAGCCTCACTGCAAGGCAAATCCGGATTATCCCACCAATTGGAATCGAAAATCATGAAGCCGTTGGCAGCAGTGGGGCTAATGATGGGCTCTCCCAGGTTGCCCACTACACAACTACCGCGTGAACCTACCTCCACATTGGGGGTTGTAGCAGGCCCGCGATACTCCCAGTTTGCAACTCCACCGGATGCAAAACTGGTCCAGTCAATGCCGAAGCCGTTAGCAAAATCTTCAGACCATATTACATCTCGCGCACCTCCGGTGTGGGCAAAGGCATGCGGATCCATACCATAACTGCCCGGAGCAGGTGAAAAACGATACTGCCCATTCGCTGCAAAAAAAGCGAGTAGCAGAAAGGCTGCAGTGTATAGAGATTTCATACAATCAATTGTTCGCAACGAATATAGGAAAGAACAACAGGGGCAACGTTTTCAAACTTCGTTCTCGCTTACACGGCTATCACCACCTCCAACGCGCCGCGCGTGGTATGCCAAAGCTTGAATTCGCGCTTACCATGCACTCCATTGTAAAGCGCGTGAATAGTGGAATCATCACATTGAAAGGGCTGCAACTCGATGTCTTCCGCAAACTCCACATGCTCGCCCCAATACTTGAATATCGCTTCCTTGGCGCTCCAAACGATGGTCAAGGCACGAAGGGTTTCTTGGTGAGTTTCGAGCCAGCTCCACTCAGAGGTTGAACAAAACTTGCTGCGAATGATGAAAATCTGTTCGGTCGGTAATTGAATATCCAAACCAATATTGACCGCTGATGCCACTACTGCCAAACTGCCCTTGCAATGCGAAATCGAAACGGCTCCCGAGGAAACAACCGGCTTACCATTTGGCAAAAAATCGAGCCGTTCCTGATCTAGTTGATTCAACAAAATGCGGGTTCCCAACCATTCTCTTCGGCGGTGCGGTGCTTTGATGAGAGGCATCTCTTCAACCCTTTTCGTCGATTCCCACAATTGCAGCAACTCCGACTCCGACTGCGAAGGCGTCCACAAAACCCATTTAAATGGGGTGTTCTCTATGGTTGAATGAACTATTTCTGCTTGCATGGGTTAATGAGCCGTGCAAACGTACGAAAGAGCTATTTTTTTCGCTTTTGTTTAACGAAACGTCTTATCTTAATCCTATCTTTGCACCCTCTTTTTCAAGTTATTAAAACCAATTAACATGAGCATTCCAACAGCCGAAAAGGTGAACACCTACAAAGTGAAAGACATGAGCCTCGCCGAATGGGGCCGCAAAGAAATTAAATTAGCCGAAGCAGAAATGCCTGGATTGATGAGCTTGCGCTCCGAGTTCGGTCCTTCTAAACCTCTTGCAGGTGCTCGCATTGCAGGTTGTCTTCACATGACAATCCAAACTGCAGTACTCATCGAAACACTCGTTGAACTCGGTGCTGAAGTGAGCTGGAGCTCATGCAACATCTTCTCTACACAAGACCATTCTGCCGCTGCTATTGCAGCTGCCGGCATCCCGGTTTATGCTTGGAAAGGGATGAACAACGAAGAATTCGATTGGTGTATCGAGCAAACGCTTCAAGCGTTCAGCGGTGGCCAAGCCCTCAATATGATCCTCGACGATGGTGGTGACCTCACCAACATGGTTTTTGATAAATACCCAGAATTGGTAGCCGGCATCCGCGGTATCTCTGAAGAGACTACCACCGGTGTACTTCGCTTGTATGAGCGTGAGAAAAACGGAACCTTGTTGTTGCCTGCTATCAACATCAACGACTCAGTTACCAAGAGCAAATTCGATAACAAATACGGTTGCCGCGAATCACTCGTAGACGCTATCCGTCGTGCTACCGACCTTATGATGGCCGGTAAAGTGGCAGTTGTTGCAGGTTTCGGTGACGTAGGAAAAGGTTCTGCCGACTCACTGCGTAATGCAGGTGTTCGCGTTATGGTGTCTGAAATAGACCCAATCTGCGCATTGCAAGCAGCCATGGAAGGCTACGAGGTGAAGAAAATGGATAACGCCATTCCTGAAGCCGATATCGTAGTAACTGCTACCGGTAACCACAACATCATCGTAGATCGTCACTTCAAAAACATGAAGCACAACGCTGTGGTTTGTAACATCGGTCACTTCGACAACGAAATCGATATGGCTTGGTTGAACGACAACTATGGCAACACTAAAGACACCATCAAGCCCCAGGTAGACAAATACTCAATTGGTGACAAAGACATCATCGTATTGGCTGAAGGTCGTTTGGTAAACTTGGGTTGTGCAACCGGTCACCCATCATTCGTAATGAGCGCCTCGTTCACCAACCAAACGATTGCTCAATTGGAACTTTGGGAAAACCACAAGAACTACGAAAACAAGGTATATGTGTTGCCTAAGCAACTCGATGAGAAGGTTGCACGCCTGCACCTTGCCAAGGTGAACGTCGATCTCGAAGTCCTTACTACAAGTCAGGCCGACTACATCGGCGTGAAGGTGGAAGGTCCATACAAATCGGATACTTACAGATACTAAGAGGAACGAAGGACGAAAGGCAATGGGCGAAGTAGCTGCTGCCTAAATCCTAAGAACTTTAAAAATGAGAAGGCCGGAATTTCCGGCCTTTTTCTTTGTCGATATTTTCATTTTGACACGCTACTAATGCGCGGCCAACACATTGCTATCGCCGTGATGAGCGCGATCAACACCGTATACCGGTCCTTCGTATTCTTCGTTATAGGCCAAGGCTAGATTCAACACATAAAACACGTTGAATACCGATACGAGAACATAGTCTAAAATGGAATACTTACCAAAGGATTGAGCAAGCTCAACACACAAACGGAAAAAGAAGTACACGTTGTAAAACGGCACAAGAAAGAATGCCAGATGGCTCACGGGCCTTCCAACCATCTTCAACACAATTGCAACATTCCAAATCGGAATAAAGGCAGCCACCCATGGCTGATCTGCTTTGGCGAATAAACGCGCCGCACCCAACGATCCAATGATGAGCAGAAAGCCCCCTAGGAACGTATACCCCGCATACTCATTCACCAACGACTGAAAAATGCTTAAGGAATTCATAGTAAAAAGGATTTAGTTATTGAAGAGACCTTTCCCTTCCTCTCAAAAGACGCCCTGAAAACCAAAAGGTTGCCTAACTAAAACCCCTGATTATCATGACATACATCAGTCCACTTAATACCCAGTTCCTAGTACTCAGTAATCAGTACCCAGTAACCAGTAATCAGTACTCACTCACTTCACATAAGGTCCCACCTCCACGACATTGCTCTCATTCATATCACGGTCCACGATTTTGACTTTGAAAAGCACGGTATCAAATTCACTGGGCAAATTCCAGATAGCCATATCGATGCTGATTTCACCTTCTTGCGTTTGATCTTGCCCTGTTGGTTTTGCCCACGGCACTACATAATAAAATGCTACATCGCCATCAGGAAGAGGTCCATCGCAGGGGTCAATGGCTATCGGGACCCATTCACCATTCTGCTTCTCATAATACTCTGCGTATAGATTCCACCGGCGAATACATGGATCAAACACTCCAGTGGTATCGCCCTCTTCCAATCCAAAATTTCCATCGCCATCGGTAAAACTCAACACCATGGTGGCTCCACTTCCTGTCACATCGAGTCGGCCCGATAACAACCTAGGTTCATCCGGAAACTTCTCGCGCTCTATACAGGCCGAGAAAACCAAAGAAATTCCGAATAAAATGAGTGCGTGCTTCATGATGCTCAAAACTATCGATTTTCTTTGTTCCCGAATGAAAAATCTACCTGATCCCTTTTCCATCTCCTCGGTTGCTGCTCGCAACGAGGCGGCATTGGAGATATTCCGACATCAGGCGGGTCATTGCGATATCTATCGCCAATACCTGAAGGCGATAAAAGTCAATGCCTCTGAAATACAACACACATCCGACATTCCTTATCTGCCTATAGCGTTTTTCAAGACCCACCGCGTAACCACAGGCGATTTTCCTCCCGAAATCACCTTCACCAGCAGTGGAACAACAGGCACCGATAAAAGCAGGCATGAGGTGCGTTCGCTCGTCACTTACCGCCGTGCCTTCCAGCAAGCGTTCGAATTGCAATACGGCTCCCCTTCGGACTATGTCATATACGCGTTGCTTCCCTCCTACCTTGAGCGCGAAGGTTCATCGCTCATCCTCATGACCGAAGAACTCATCGCACAGGCACAACCGGGCAGCGGATTTTTTCTGCATCACCACAACGAACTGCGAGAGCAACTGTTGCGGAATGAAGCAGCAGGAAAGAAAAACCTAGTGCTCGGCGTCACATTCGCGCTACTCGACTTCGCAGAGCAAATGCCAACACCATTACCCAATACCGTTTTCATGGAAACGGGTGGCATGAAAGGCCGTCGCAAAGAACTCATCCGCGAAGAGGTGCACCGCATCCTGAAGGAAGCTTTTCAGACATCGCACATTCACAGCGAATACGGCATGACCGAATTGCTCTCACAAGCATACTCCCAAGGCGATGGTATCTTCCGCTGCCCACCCTGGATGAGCGTATCGGTGCGCGACGTGCAAGACCCGCTGAGCAATTTCCCCGCAGGCAAAGGCGGGCTCAACATAATAGACCTGGCAAACGTGGACTCCTGTGCATTCATTGCCACGCAAGACCTCGGCATCGTCAACCCCGACGGCACGTTTGAAGTTACCGGACGCTTCGACCACGCCGATGTAAGGGGGTGTAATCTGATGGTGGTGTAATCAGCAAGGATTATAGGAAAGCAGGATTGTAGGATTAAAGGGGCGCGTAATTGAACAAACTCGTGCATTCGTGTCAACAACTTTGCAAGCAACCTTTAACAGCACCAATCGTCTTTCTTTCGGAGTTCAGCTCCACGATAAAACTGAAGCCGCTAGGCGTGCTGCAACACCCTTTCGGTTTTTGACTATCATGATTTCCTAAACAAATAAGCCGGGCTCGAGAGGGACCGGTTTATTTTTTGTTTTTAACCGCATTTTTTTACCGCAAAGGCGCAAAGGACGCAAAGAAGTTTTATCAAAGAAGCTTTGCGAAATTTGCGCCTTTGCGGTGAAAAATATCAAGCATATATTCCTATAATTTATAGGTTGCATGCCACCCTGAACTTGCAGAATCTTGCAGGTAAAAATGACATACCAAAAACTCAGCTACTCAGTCGTCGGCGCAGCAATCAACGTCCATAAAGAACTCGGGCCCGGATTGCTGGAAAAAGTCTATCAAGAATGCCTGTTCTATGAGCTCTCCAAACTTGGTTTTCAGGTCGAAAAAGAAATTGCAATCCCAATCACCTACAAAGGCATTCAACTCGATTGCGGATTCCGAATGGATATGCTCGTTGAAAAGAAACTCGTGATTGAAACCAAAACGGTAAGCGAAATTCACGATATCCATCTTGCGCAACTTCTCAGCTATCTCAAACAAGGCGATTACAGACTTGGACTGCTCATCAACTTCCATACAGTCCATTTGAAAAATGGCATTCGAAGAGTTGTCAACGGACTTATTGAGTGAGTTTTTTTTTAACCGCAGAGACGCAAAGAGCGCAGAGGAAATAAACAAAAAACTTTGCGTTCTCTGCGCCTTTGCGGTTAAAAACTAATCAACGCGCAGCAAAAAATAATTCTTCTTCCCCCTCTGCAACAACACCACTCCACCCGCCAATACATCGGATTGGGTGAGAACGCGCTCGGCGTCGGCTTTTACTTTGTTCACGCTGATGCTGCCTTCTTGCAAGGCCCTGCGCGCTTCGCCGTTGGACTTCATGAAGCCGCTCTTCACCATGGCATCGACAATAGAAAGTCCTGCCGACAGTTCATCGGCACCGACATTGCCTTGCGGAACGCCTTCGAAAATCTCCATCAACGTCTCTCCGCTGAGCTTGCGCAAATCTTCATCGGTGCTCTTGCCAAACAATATCTCCGATGCCGCTACCGCCGCTTCATAATCGGCCAGTGAATGCACGCGACAGGATATATCCTTTGCCAATGCCTTCTGCATGGGGCGCTTACTCGGATCAAGCTGCTGTTCAGCTTCGAGCGCTTCAATTTCTTCGCGGGTATTCAACGTGAAAATGCGGATGTAATTAGCCACATCAGCATCACTCGCATTCAACCAAAACTGATAAAACTTATACGGTGAAGTGCGCTTGGGATCCAACCAAATATTGCCGCCCTCCGTTTTTCCGAACTTGGTTCCGTCGGCCTTCTTAATGAGCGGCGTAGTAAGTGCAAACGCTTGTCCACCGTCTTTGCGACGTATCAATTCGGTGCCCGTTACGATATTTCCCCATTGGTCGCTTCCGCCCATTTGCAGCATCACGCCTTTGTTCTTCCACAAAAAATAGAAGTCATACCCTTGCACCAACTGATAGCTGAACTCGGTAAACGACATGCCTGTTTCCAAGCGGTTCTTTACCGAATCTTTCGCCATCATATAATTCACGCTGATGTGCTTGCCCACATCGCGAATGAATTCCAAAAAACCGAACGACTTGAACCAGTCGTAGTTGTTCACCATTGCAGCGGAGTTCTCACCGCAATTGAAATCAAGAAATTTCTCAATCTGCTTTTGCTGACACGCTTGGTTGTGTCGCAATGTTTCTTCATCGAGCAAGTTGCGCTCGGCACTCTTACCACTGGGGTCACCCACCATACCAGTTGCGCCACCAATCAAGGCCATCGGCTTATGCCCGCATTGCTGAAAGTGCAACAGTGTCATGATCTGAACGAGATTGCCCACGCCAAGTGAATCGGCAGTGGGGTCGAAGCCAATGTAGCCGCGCACCATGCCCTTCTGCAGTTCGTCTTCCGTGCCCGGCATCACATCGTGCAGCATGCCGCGCCACTTCAATTCTTCAATGAAATTTTTCTTGCTCATAGTCGGTTGCAAAATTACCGCGTCACAGCGCGCTTACTACTTCTTCGAGTTTAATTCCGCGCGACCCCTTAATCAATACCACATGATCACGCATAGCGAGTGCTTCCAGGTGGGCTTTGGCAGCAATGTTATTTTCAAACACATCATAATCACCTACCTTCCAAATGGACTTAAAGATAGGCCCTACCAAAACCCCCTTCAAGCCTAACCGCTTGGCCACTTCGATGATGTGCCGGTGCTCCGCCGGCCCCATGTCACCAAGCTCCAGCATATCACCGATTACAAAAAACTTCTGATCAGATGACTGCTTGCTCAACGCCTCCAACGCAAACTCTAAGCTTGTTGGATTGGCATTGTAAGCGTCCATGATGAGCGTGTTGCGCTGAGTGTGCTTCACCTGCGAACGATTGTTCTCGGGCGTGTAGGCGCAAATGGCGGCATTAATTTGTTCGTTCGATACGCCGAAGTGCTCTCCAACCGCAATCGCCGAAGCGATATTGAAGAGGTTGTATGCACCCGCAAGTTGCGTCGCATATTCCGTGCGCTCATCGTTCTGCACATGCGCATAGACCAGTGTCGGGCTTTCCGAAACACATTCCAAATCGCTGCTTGCATAGGGAATGGTCTTCATGCCCTCAGAAGCTATCCGCAATTTCTCCAAATCCGTATTCACGAAAATGACGCCGCCCGAGCCATGCACGTTGTCATACAATTCCTTCTTCCCCTTCACCACGCCTTCCTCTCCGCCAAAACCTTCCAGATGCGCCTTTCCCATGTTGGTGATGAGCGCATGTGTAGGCAATGCATATTCGCAGTAGCTGCGTATTTCTCCTTGATGGTTGGCGCCCATTTCAATAATCGCCACTTCGCAATCGGCAGGTATAGCGAGCAGCGTCAGCGGCACACCGATATGGTTATTCAAATTACCGATTGTAGCACTCACACGATAACGACGAGCCAACACATCGCGAATCAGCTCCTTGGTGGTTGTTTTACCGTTACTTCCTGTAATCGCCAGAAATGGGATATTCAAACTTTGACGATACATCTTAGCTACCTGCTGCAATGCGGTGAGCACATCATCCACCAACACCATTCGTTCATCATGAGGCTGTTGCGGCTCATCAATCACCACCATCGATGCACCCATTTCCAGTGCCTTTGCAGCGAACGTGTTGCCATTGAAATTACCTCCCTTCAAAGCGAAGAAGATATCGCCCTGATTGATTTTGCGCGTGTCAGTCGTTACACTGCGCACGTTTAAGAACTGCTCAAAAATGCGTTGAATCATGCACTAAAAGTAAAAACCCCGATCGCTTTGATCGGGGTTTCAATATCGAAATTTGAACAACCTTCTACTTATTCGCCGGAAGCAATTCCGGTAGGGCTTCCCAAACGATCCATCGCACAACGGAATCCGAGTGTCGACATCGAGCGACGCTCATCCAAGTAACGGCGAGTTCCTGGAATCGTGTAGTATGCACGATCTCTCCAGTTGCCGCCCTTGTAAACACGAGCACGGTCGTTGATGAGCGTGGTTACTCCCCATTCATACATGCGGTTCTTATCTTGCTCCATATCCGCATTTGCATAATAAATACTGCTATTGAAATCACCGTCGCGGTAGTCAATATAATCTGCCTTTCGGTAGTTGCGGCGGTCAATATTCTCTTCCACAGATACATTGCGGCGCTTCACCTCACCGGGAGTGCTAACAATGTAATCGGACATACCATCGCGCAAATCAGCTGCAACCAAATCTTCAGAGTCAGTGACCAAATCCATTGCTTCCTGCATGGCATCTTGCGCCTCATCATCTTTGCGCTCCTTCACTTTTTCCTGCGCTGATGTTATCTTTTGATTGCACTGGTCAATAAGCGTCAACGAAGTTTGTGTCAAACGCGCGCCTGCTTGTTCTTGATAGTTCTTCAGGAAATAAGCTACGCCATCGATGTCGTAGATATTCTTGTCATGTTTATCCGAAAAACTTCCGTCGCTGTTCAAAACGCGTGTTTTGTAGACATTACCACGGAATGGACGGAACTCACTCTTGTCTTCAGGAGAAAGTGGACGATATACATCCATTACCCACTCAGACACGTTACCCGACATGTTATACAAGCCATAATCATTCGGAGGATAGGCGTATACAGGCGCAGTGATATCGGCGTTATCATTCAAGTAACCGGCAACACCCATGTAGTCACCCGCTCCGCGCACGAAGTTGGCGCGAATGGTTCCGAAGAAACGACCGGCATTGTCGTCGTTACGCACATAGTGCCCATTCCATGGATAGGTGCGACGATCCGTAATCAATTCCTGAAATGAATTCCCGATAAGACCCAACGCAGCATATTCCCATTCAGCCTCTGTGGGCAAACGGTAACGAGGCAAAATAAATCCGTCCGATATGGTAACAAGTCTATTCCCTGTTCCTTTAGGGTTGTAGTCCTTCAAACCACCTGAGGCGGCATCACCTGAATACTGGCCCGACAAATAAGAGTCGGTAGTAAAGTGTTCTTCGTCGGCCTGACCGGTCGGGTTGTATGTCATCAAGCCCTCGCGAATCAATATCAGCTCGTTCACACGGTCGGTGCGCCAAACGCAATATTCGCTTGCCTGCAACCAACTAACTCCCACCACGGGGTAATCGCGGTAAGCGGGGTGGCGCAAGTAATAATCCACCTGAGGCTCGTTGTATTCGGAGACCTCACGCCAGATGTTGGTATCGGGCAAAGCACGGTTAATCAATTCAGGATAGGTGTCTCCATAAACCAATTTCAACCAATGCAGGTAATCCAACCAGAATTGGTTGGTCACCTCGGTTTCATCCATGTAAAACGATGATACAGTAACACGGCGTGGAATGTTATCCCAAGCAAAGTTTAAATCGTCTTCTACTCGACCCATGGTGAACGTACCGCCTTCCACAAGCACTAGGCCCGGTCCGGTTTCCTGTTCAACATACTCTTGACGTTCGAAACCTCCATTATTCTCGTCGTTGTAAGCCCAACCGGTAGCACCCGATCGTTCTTTGTCGCACGACGTAAAGATGGACGCTACTGCAATGGCGGCCAATCCGAAGAACATCTTTGAAACGGTTTTCATGATTTCCTTTTGATTTGTGGTTTCGTTTATCGTTTAAACAGTGTAGTCAACTAGAAAGAAGGACACGCTATTGTGCGGAACTTCTTTTTTTTCTGGCGGCATTCGAAGTTGATGCCGAGTGAAACTTCATGCGAGCCTCCCGTTGATGGCGTCAGCTCCGAAATGGTCACGTCATAGCTATATCCAAATCGCACAATATCAGTTTGGATTCCGATGGTTGCAATGAAAGCGTCTCTGTAGGTTTGTCCGAAAAGAAGACCGCGAAACCAAACACCAGCCACCAATGGTCCTTTGCTCACATACATACCCAAATTCAACTGCTGGAACTCCCCTTGACGACGGTAGAGCAAATTGGGTGACAGACGGGCGTCATTGTCTTTGCTCTTTTTCTCGATTGGAATAACAGCACCTGCATGCACCGTGTATTTCATCGGCAAACGGCTGGTTCCTAAAATGAGCGATTCATTCGGCTCATTGAGGTGGTGAACAGCAACACCTCCGTAAAACTTATCACTGAATCCAAGCAAACCGGCAGAAAAATCAATGGCCTTTACCTGGCCTCCGCGCTGCACGTCGTTGGTCTGATAGATGAACCCTTTGCGAGGGTCGATCATATCACCAAACGTCAGTCTGCTCCAATCGAGCGTCTTTTGAAAATAACTTGCCTGAAAACCAGCCTTGATAGAAAACTTGCGGGAAATAGGTTGCTGGTAAGAGTAAATGCCACTCACTGTGGTCGTATTGAGCGTACCCTGCGCTGCGCGATCATTGAGAACAATCAGTCCCAAACCACCTTGAATGGTTGGCACGTGTTGGTCGTATGTAGCGCTAGTAGTAACAAAATTACCTGTGAGTGAAGGCCACTGATTGCGATAGTTCATCACCAAACGCGGACAGCGATTGGTTCCTGCGAAGGCCGGGTTTAAGTAGAGCGGGTTTGCATAGAACTGCGTGAACTCAGGATCTTGAGCACGCATGTCATTGGCTAGCACCAGCACCGACATTAAGGCAAGAATCAGTCTTAAGCTTTTGTTCATAGAGAAACAATTTCTTTTTTGGGTGGTTGAAAAGAATGAGCAATAATACAACAACTTTGCGAGGAAAAAAATTGCGCCGCCGTTGCAATAATCAGACTACCAAATGGTTTAAGCCGTTGCGCCCAACGAAAAAAATCGCATGAGACTACTACACAAACTCCTGATATTCTGTTTTTTAGCTTTTTGCAACACACTCTCATCCCAATCCGTTGAAACTATAAACCTCCGGAAAAGGTTACAATGGACGGAAAACAAATCATCTCAGGGCATTGCCGCAAGTGAACTGAACTTCGAAGAATCAGTGCCTTCAAGCGATTTTGACAATCTTCCCTCAATTGTTCACAGGGAAGCGTTAAAAAAATTCGGCCGAATCAATTCCGTCCGCATTACCCCTCTTCAAACGGAATATGTGAATAGCAAAATCGCTCATTCTGGCCTATCCCGATTAACGGGCGAATGGCAGTACGAAGCAAAAATCACCGACGCCCGTGAGGTACCCTATCTCGTTGTTGAAGTGCTACCTCTCCGCAAAACAACCGCAGGCATTGAACGCATTCTAGAAGCCGACATTGCTATTGAATGGGAATCGAGACCAAAGCCAAACCTGCGCATGCTCGACTTCGCTCAACAATCCGTCTTAAGCGAGGGTACTTGGTTTAAAATTGCCATAGCGCGAGATGGTATTTACAAGATTGACAAAAACACATTCAACCAACTAGGGGTCAACATTGCTGATTTAAGTCCGCAAGCAATCAATGTTTATGGTAATGGAGGAAGCCTCTTGCCTTCATCCAATCTAGAGCCTCGTTTCGACGATTTGCAAAAATGTGCTGTATTCTTTCAAGGGGAAGAAGACGATGTGTTTCAGGACAATGACTTCATTCTTTTCTATGGCAAAGGTGCGGATACCTGGGAACGAGAAATAAACAGCGATACTCAACAAAGACGCTGGCGACATAACAAACATTACTACTCCGATTCTGCCTATTATTTCATTCGCGTTGACGATACGGAGCCGCTTCGCATTCAACAGTCAGCAACCACCGATCTTCCTGCTACGCATACCATTACCCGCTTTCAAGATTATCAATTCATTGAAACAGACCTCTACAATATCGGCAGAACAGGTAGAGAGTTTTTCGGCGAACAATATGACATCAACACGTCGGGCTCTTACAGCTTCACGATGCCTAATTTGATTTCAGATACCCCCGCATTACTAGAAGCCAATTTAGCTGTTCGTTCGCTGGGGGGCTCGAGCAATTGGACCGTTACCGTTGGCGGAGCCTCTGAGCAAACTTCCCCTGTAAGCACAGGCGATGGAGTGTTGTCTGCTGTTGCAACTGTCGAGCGAATTTCATTGCCATTTACCCCTTCCGGATCATCGGTAACCGTCAATCTGCAATTCAACAAATACAGCAACACTGCGGAAGTACTTGGATGGGTTGATTTTTTGCGGCTGAACGCCACTCGCTCATTGAATATGTCGGGCTCACAAATGAAATTCCGAGATACCGTGAGCGTAGGGATTGGCAACGTGGGGTTGTTTCAACTGAGCAATTCTTCGGGTGTTTTTCAATTGTGGGATATTACAGACCCTATCAATCCGCAGCGTGTATCCTATGCTGCCGGCGAAACCCTTGCTGAATTTAAAGCATCCACTTCTTCACTCCACGAGTACATTGCATTTGCCAACAGCGGTTATCTCACTCCGACAGCTAAGGGCCCTGTCGCCAACCAAAACCTGCATGGTCTTTCAAACATCGACTATGTAATTGTTGCGGCACCCGCTCATCGCGCCTCAGCGGAAGCACTTGCCGAAATACACAACGGTCTGGGCACTTCAACCATCGTTGTTTCACAGGAGGAGATTTTCAATGAATTCTCGAGCGGCAATCCGGATGTTACCGCGATACGCATGCTGATGAAAATGCTCTACGACAGAGCTCAAGGAAACACCGAGCAGATGCCACAAAATCTCTTGCTCTTTGGCGACGGCGACTTCAGCAACAACAAAGGTTCGGCTGCTTTCAATGGTGCTAACGTTATCATCTATGAAACCAGCGAATCGTTGAGCCCCGCGTGGTCGGCAGTGAGTGACGACTATTTTGTGTTTTTGAGTGATGATGACGATGAAAGCAGCTCAAATTTATTGGATGCTGGTGTTGGAAGAATCCCTGCTTCCGATCAAACGGAGGGCACATCGTATATCGATAAAGTGCGGACCTACTTGGCTCAAAACACGAATGCCGGTGGAGCAGCCAGTTGCCTCGGTGTTGAAGCTCAATCGCCCTTCGGCTCTTGGCGCAACCTCATCACCTTTGTCGCCGACGACCAAGATGGAAATGCCGGACCAACTGAACAAATTCACTTGCAAGACGCTGATGAGCTTTCAGACATCGTGAGAAATCGTTATCCGGAGTACGATGTAATTAAAACGTACATGGACGCTTACAAACAGGAATCGACTCCAGGTGGTGAACGCTACCCGGAAGGCGAAGAAGCCATTCGTAATAGGGTTCAAAACGGCTCACTTCTGGTCACCTATCTCGGCCATGGTGGTGAGCGTGGTTGGGCCCATGAGCGCATACTCGACCTAAACACAATAGGTGCCTGGTCAAACAAATTCAGACTTCCCGTTTTCCTCACCGCAACATGCGAATTAGCTCGCTACGATGACCCCGGCGTTAACAGCGCAGGTGAAATACTCGTGATGAACCCTGATGGTGGGGCCATTGCAATGCTCACCACTACACGTGTTGTTTTCGCAGGATCTAATATGGAAATGGATCTTGCCTTCTTCGATGTAGCATTAGAAGATGAGAACATCAGCAACCTCAGCTTAGGCATGATCAACATGCTCACGAAGAATGGTGTAAATCCTTCCAACAGCAGCAAACCAAACTTCAGCCTGTTGGGTGACCCCGCGCTGAAAATGAGCTACCCCAAATACAACGTTGTTACCACTTCCATCAATAACGTGCCCATAGAAGAATTTACCGACAATCTGAAAGCCTTGCAAGAGGTCAAATTCTCGGGATATGTTGCGGATGAAAATGGAAATAAACTGACGGGATACAATGGTTTTATTTACCCCACGGTATTCGACAAGGAAACACGCGTTTACACACAAAACAATGACTTTGACGGCACCAATGGTGTGATTCAAGAGTATGACGTGTTTAATAAAAACATTTTCAAAGGAAAAGCCAGCGTAGTAAATGGCGATTTCCAATTTGAGTTTGTTGTTCCATTCGATATCAACTACGTAGTAGACACGGCGCGTGTGAGCTACTACACGGTTGCAGGAAATACGGATGGACATGGCTATTCTAACCGCTTTCGCATAGGCGGTTCGCTCAGTGGAGCAGAGCTCAACCGTGTAGGGCCGGAAATTGAATTGTATCTAAATGACACCCTCTTTGTATCAGGCGGAATAAGCGATACGCGCCCTATTCTGCTGGCGCGCTTGCGCGACGAGAACGGCATCAACACGGTTGGAAACGGCATAGGACATGACCTTACCGCGGTGATTGACAACGACTCTCAGCAACCCATCATTTTGAATGAGTATTACGAAACTGATTTGGATACCTATAAAAGCGGCGAAGTCCAATATCAGCTGCCTGAACTATCCGAAGGAAATCACACCCTTTCCCTGAAGGCTTGGGACGTTCATAACAACTCTTCGAATGCCAATATTGAGTTTGTCGTTGCCGACAATAGCTCAATTGCTCTTGATCACGTGTTGAATTACCCCAACCCGTTCACGACCTATACTGAATTCATGTTCGAGCACAATCAAGTCTGCACAGCGCTGGACGTTCGCGTTCAAATTTTCACAGTTAGCGGCAAACTTGTAAAGACGATTGAACAACAAGTCCTTCAAGAAGGTTATAGATCACAGCCTATTCCATGGGATGGCACCGACGATTTTGGTGACCGAATCGGAAAGGGGGTGTATGTCTACCGACTGGAAGTTCGAAATGAAGAGGGGCAATTGGCTGAACACTATGAGAAACTGGTTATCCTGAAATAATATTAAGCCCACATCCATTCCTATATTTGCAATTACCTTGAAAAAGAAAAACATGCATAAGTACTTGGCTACAGCAATTTCATTGGTCGCGTTTGGCTCCAATGCTCTTGCACAACTCAATAACACAGGTGATGAAGAACGTAGCACTTGGCAACTAAACACCATTACTACGGCGGTTCCCTTCCTTCAAATCACTCCTGATTCTCGTTCAGGGGCTATGGGAGATGCCGGCGTTGCACTCAGCCCTGATGCCAACGCTACTTTCTGGAATGCCGCTAAACTAGCCTTCGTAGAAGAAGATGTAGAGCTATCTCTCTCCTACTCGCCGTGGTTGAGAGCTCTCGTAAACGATATGAGCCTGGCCTATTTGAGTGGATATAAAAAACTCTCCAAGAACCAAGCGATCGGAGGATCACTGCGATACTTCACCCTGGGCAACATCACGTTCACGGATGAAGTAGGGACTCAAATTCGTGATTTCAAACCCAACGAGTTTTCGCTCGACATGTCATTCGGACAAAAATTCAGCGAACAATTCAGCGGAGGAATCGCAATTAGATACATCTACTCCAACCTAACCGGAGGACAAAACGTACTGGGCGCAGATAGTAAACCCGGAATGGGTGTTGCAGCCGATGTGAGTGCTTTTTACTCCAACAAACGTTTGAAAGTTAATGGCCGCGATGCTCGACTTAACATCGGAGCCAACATCAGCAATGTCGGAAACAAAATGCGCTACACGAATAGCGACAAGCGCGACTTCATTCCAACTAATTTGAAGTTGGGTACCGCATTCACAATTGATTTGGATAAGTACAATCAAATTACCACCCTTGTTGACTTTAACAAGCTGCTTGTGCCTACCCCACCCCGCTACAACCTGGAGGGTGATAGCATCTTAGCCGGACTCAATCCCGATGTGGGTGTTGCCACAGGCATGGTACAATCATTTTACGACGCACCCGGCGATGTGAGCAATGAAGGAACAATTATTCCCGGAACCGTATTCAGAGAGGAACTCAGGGAAATCAACATCGGCGGGGGTTTCGAATATTGGTATGATCAGCAATTTGCGTTTCGAACCGGTTATTTCTATGAAAACTACACCAAAGGAAATCGCCAATTCATAACGCTGGGGGCAGGCCTGAAGTATCAGGTATTGACCATCGATATGTCTTACCTCATTAGCACAACCCAACAAAATCCGTTGGCGAATACGCTTCGCTTTACCATGCGATTTGCACTTGGTGCAGGTGGCAATAACGACGAAGAACCCACCGAGTAACCCAATCTAAATGAATATTCGCGTTGGCTTTGGATTTGACGTACATCAACTGACTGAAGGCCGAGACCTTTGGTTGGGTGGAGTCAAAATTGAGCACCCGAAAGGTGCACTAGGCCACAGCGATGCGGATGTGTTGCTGCACGCAATATGTGACGCCCTTTTGGGTGCAGCCAATATGCGCGATATCGGATATCACTTTCCCGACACGCAAGGCGAATTCAAAAACATCGACTCCAAGATTCTCTTACAACGCACAGTGCAGCTGCTTAGCGATGCAGGTTGGCATATCGGCAACATCGATTGTACGTTGGTTCTGGAAAAGCCGAAGATTATGCCTCATGTAGAGGCTATGCGAGCAGCAATAGCAACTAGTGCATCAATAACTACTGACTCAATTTCTATCAAAGCCACAACCAATGAAAAAATGGGGTTTATTGGCCGCGAAGAAGGAGTTGTAGCCCATGCAGTGGCTCTTATTCATCGCTAATCACACCCTACCCATGGAAAAACTGACTGTCACTTGCTCCTTCGAGCGCTTTGCTTCGCGCGACCAGCTAAATCAAACTATACAGCCGATGCTCGATGCCTGCGTCGATGCAATGCACAGGGCATATGCGCCTTATTCATCCTTTCGGGTTGGTGCTGCTATCCTTCTTGAAAACGGAGTGATTGTGCAGGGGAATAATCAAGAAAACGCGGCCTATCCAAGTGGTTTGTGCGCTGAACGCATAGCATTCTTTGCAGCAGGTGCCAATTATCCTGGTGTGCGCATAATGGCCGCCAGCGTAACTGCGTCTTCCGCTCAATACACCGAAGGAGACCCGGTTACACCCTGCGGCGGCTGTCGTCAGTGCATGCTCGAATATGAGCTAAAGCAAGATGCAGATATTCCTCTCTACATGATGAGTCCTTCCGGAGAGGTTACCATGTCACCATCCATTAAACAATTGCTCCCTCTTTTTTTCGAAAGCAAAGGGAAGTTCTAAATCACTTACGAGATTTCAATAAAACAAAAAGGGCTGTCTTTCGACAGCCCTTTTTTATTGAGTGTATTTTATGCTTAGTTAGGGCAGATCGTACCGTATGCTGCGATAAAGATCAACAGGTCAGATACACCTACGAAACCATTACCATCCAAGTCAGCAGGACAATCGCTGATAGCACCGCTGAAATCGCAAGAGCCGTCATCAACCGCTGCAGTTGGATCATAGTTGGCAGCCACATCATATGTACAACCTGAGCAAGAAGAGAAGTCACACAGTGTGCAATCTCCGACTGTAGCAGCAGGATCGTAGTTACAAGCAACCGGAATAGTACAGCCAGGAATACAGCTCACACCGGCAGTGCTGAAACCAACACCGGCAGGATCGTTCGCTAAACCAGTGAGGATACCACCGGTAACACCCGTAAGTGTCCATCCGATTTCGTTATCGAATGTTCCACCACCAACAATGATTGTGAAACAACCATCGACCAAGCAGAATGAAGCAGTACCGTTGCTAGTGCCTGCAGGAAGACCTGCTGTGCCTAGAACGTTACCTGAACCATCCAGAATAGTAGCGGTAGCACCGTTCCAACCATCACCGAAGGTATCGTTCATGATAAGAGTAACACAGTTCTCAAAGCAGCACTGAACAGGATCGCTAATCGTAGCATCAGCATTGAAGTTACAAGCTGTTGCATCGGTGCAACCTGCGCAAGTTGTGAATTCACAAGAACCGTCGTCAGAGGTAGCAGCAACATCGTAGTTACAAGCTGTTGCATCGGTGCAACCGCAAACGCCTGCGCCAATGGTGAAAGAGAATGTACCATCACCGTTTGGAGCAATACCAGCGAGAACAACGTTACCCGCAGCGTCAGAAATTTCCCAACCGATTTCACCGGTGAAGAAACCACCACCAACTGTCATGTTGTAGCAACCATCAGCCAAACAGATGATATCGAAACCTGCATCAGTACCATCTGTGCACTGAGCTTCGTCCAGATCACCTTCAGCAACCACGTTACCATCCAAATCAGTAATAGAATAGGTGTTGCCATTCCAGCCATCACCGAATGTATCGTTCATATCAAAACGGTAAGCATTCTGACCAGCTGCGCATGTTACGCAAGAGAAGTAGTCACAGCTGCCGTTATCAACGTTTGCAGCAGCGTTGTAGTTGCATGCACACTGATCTTGACAACCTTGAACAACAGGCTCACATGAGTAAGACAATGTGAAGCTACCATCCGTAAGATCATCAACACCGTCACCGTTGGTATCAACACCACCGGCTGTGATGTAGACATAATATTGTGTGCCTACTGTAGAAATAAAACCAACAGAAGCATCGTCGCCATCAAAGAATCCGCAACCTGCATCGGTAGCATCATCATCTTCAGAGATTACGCATGTGTATGGACCAGCGCAGCCGTTAGCCGAGCTAACCACAGTGATGCGTGAGTCGATAGGTGAACCGCACGTGCTGAGGTTAATGAATTGACCATCACCTGCAAATGAATACCATACACCGATGTCGCCTGCACCTGAAGGACAAACGTTTGGAGCACCTGTGTTCGTTGCTGCACCAGTAGAACCTGCAACATCAACACCACACACAAGTGGAGTTGCAGTTGAGCAAAGGTCATTTGGTGTTACAGCACCGCATGAAACGTATTCGCAAGAACCGTCATCGAGTGTGCAATCTGCGCAGAAGTTACAAGCAGCAGCATCCGTGCATCCGCCGTTTGCCAAGGTTACATTCAATACGAAGTCTCCGCAGTTGATTGGATCTGAGGTAGACACGCAGATGTAGTAGTTTGTATTCTCATTCAAGCCCAAGCCGAATTCCTGTGAGTTGAAGATAAAACCATCCAATGGATTACCGTTGAAACCAACGCCACCTACCAATGGAGTAAGAGCAGCACAACCTGCACCACCTTCAAACAAACCGATACCTACGTCAGTGCCGTCTGCTGCATCAGCACCTTGACCAGTACCGTTGAAGAACGAGATATCAAGAGCAGAGAAGTCTTCAGAATTGATTACATACCAGATACCGTATTCAGTTCCGAAACCAGCCCAGTTACCCATATCCGTGTCAGGGTTCGCGCAGCAAAGGTTACCTGGGAAGTTTACACCTGTTGGAAGCGGAAGTGCTGTAGCACAATCGTCATTAATTGCAGTGTTATCGCACTGAACACAGGTCATAGCCAACTCGAAGTCTACGCCTGTACCGAAAGTACCAAACTCAGAAACAAGAACGTAATAAGCGAAACCATTGATTGCTGTGAATGAAATGCTAGAAAGCAAGCCTGTAGCGCAACCATCATCGTTTTGAGTTACACAAACCGGAGTTGTGCAATTGCCTGTGAATACGTGGATTTTAGTATCACCACCTGCGCTACCGCATGTGCTGAGGTTTACCAAATCACCTGTACCAATGAATGTGTACCATACGCCTGGAGCAGTTATGGGAGTGTTTGCATCGCAGCTAACCGCTGAAGGGTCGAGCGTTGCGTTGATTGTGGTTCCGCTAACAGTAACGTCACATCCGATTGGTGTAGCGTTCGCGCAAACGTCGTTTGATGGAGGACATACGCAAGAACCATCATCAGTGGTTGCGTTTACGTTGTAGTTGTTACAACCCGAATCAGTACAACCTGGGATTTCACAGTTTGAACCGCCCCATGGGAAGCCAATGCTCGCGCCTGCGCCGCCTTCAGCCACAACTGTGCCCGAAATACTTACAATTTCCCAAGAAATTTGAGTTGGCTGAAAGCCTTCGGTAGTAATCATCGTGTAGCAACCGGGCGACAAGCATTCGCTGTAAGAACCAGAACCACCACCTGGAAGATCACCAGTATCAATAAGAGCACCAGACACAGCATCCACCAAAGTCCAAGTGGCACCGCCCCAGCCATTGTTGCCGGAGTCAAACATGTTTACTGTATAGAAAGAGGTACCACCTGAGCAGGTAATACAGCTACCATCATCGCACTGAGCGGCCGGATCGTAGTTGTTCGCACCCGAATCAGTACATCCCGAAGTGAAACCACCAATTGCAGCAATAACTGTTTCAGGACCTGCGCCTCCGAGAAGAGTTCCAGTCGCTTCAACGTTTCCATCTTCATCAGTGATTGTGAACGTGTTTCCATTCCATCCATCTCCGAAAGTATCTTCCATGATAAACTGGAAACCACAGCCGGGAGTTACGCAGATGGTTTCATTGTAGGCCGAACCTGCACCTTCTGCGATTAGAGCACCTGAAGCATCCAAAAGCTGCCATGCAATTTCATTGAGGAAGAAACCGCCGCCAACTGTGAGTGTGCGACATGCACCGAAGCAGCATGTACCGTCATCGTTAATTGCATCGACAGAGAAGTTACATGCCGCAGGGTCAGTGCAACCATCTGTATCCAATTCACAAGCAATGTTGAACTGGAAGTTTCCTGCACCGGCAGCAAATCCACCAACACGTATCAAATAGGTTGTACCTCCAACCATTGTAAACGATGTAAGTGATAATGTTCCTGTTCCACCGTCATCATCACCGGTAACACAGGTAAGCGCACCACAAGAACCCGTGTAGACATGGATTTTTGTATCGAAATTGGATGCACCTTCTGTATCTACCGTGCAAGTTCCTCCTGCCGGAGCTGTAAAAGAGTACCAATATTGTCCTCCGGTACCAACTGTAGTAATACAGGTTGGGGCGCCGGAAGTGGCATTGTCGTTGGTAACACCGGTGGTGGCACCAAACACTGTTTCGCCACATGCGATTGTCGTAGGCGAATCACACGTGAACTGAGCCGCAGCACTTCCCCAACAGAGCGAAGCTACGATCATCAAGAACGAACCTAATCTCGTAAAAGTTTTCATCAAAAAATCTGGTTTTGGTTAATACACTCAAACTAAATAAAAACGCTGCAAGTCTCAACTGCAACGACGCTTAACAACTTCCTTTACACGATGGATTCATCTCATTCGCAGAAAAACGATTGGATGCACAAACGGTCTAGTAGGTCAAAAAGTGAGCGCAAGATAAAAGAACTCGCTATCAAAACACCAAAATATTGGGAAAAAAATTCGTTGGGCGAGATTTCCTAATCAGGAGAATAGAGCGCCAAATTCAACGCCCCCACATTTCTGCGTGCCAGCTGCTACTGAAAGGTTTTTGAAATTCCGACTGCAGCGCACCCACGGTGCGAATAGTGGTGTCGAACACTAGAGTGTCGTCACTTATAATTAATGCCTTGCGCAAGGCCCAAAACTCATGAAGAGGTGCATCGCACAGCATGCCGTCTTTCAAATACAATACGATGGTTCGGTTAAAAAAATCGACCCCCATTTTCGACCCCAATTCTTTTACGAAGTGCACAGACTTATCAATACCACAGCCACTAGCCTGGGCTTGCTGCTCATCTGCAGCAATCACCAAAATACGCGAGTGAATCAACTCGAATGTGGCATCTAGCTGAGCTCCGTGAGACGACCACTGTATCATGAAGGCCAAAGACGCTTGTTGAACAAGTTCTATTTCCTCTTCCGAAAGAAAGCGACTTGCCTGATAGATCCAAACCCGCGCATGGTCGGGCATTTCACTCATTTTTTTCATTTCTCCTTCGGTGTTTGTGTTTGATCCCACAATCGAGATGCCGGCCAAATAATTAATACAGGCACTATCGATTGCAAAGCCCCCATGACTTCCCTGCTCACGGCATAGCATTTCTCTTTTTGGAAACCCACGACACCTATGGCAAAAACAGCCAATGAAAACAGCGCTACAACAAGATACAAACGAGGCAAAGCATGGATCACAGCGGTATTGGCACGCAGTGTATGCAGCAGAGATAAATTGAGCAA
>Ga0114980_10000264_pt1 | contig 37306 bp, 31 predicted proteins | sample S_140806_EF_Meta_FD_87018 | JGI IMG/M metagenome (GOLD analysis project Ga0114980, IMG submission 87018) | Freshwater microbial communities from Lake Simoncouche, Canada to study carbon cycling - S_140806_EF_MetaG | ecosystem: Environmental > Aquatic > Freshwater > Lake | place: Lake...
CTGTTCCTACTTGGTACTATTTGAATGTTACGGATGCGGCAGGTAATTCTGCTTTGGATAGTGTACTTGTTAACCTTGATCCGATCTACGCTTTGAATGCAGGTCCTGACACCTCCGTTTGTATTGGTGATTCGATCGAACTAGGGGGTATTGCAAATACGTCAATCGGAGGTATTACTTACTCATGGGCTCCGGCAACTGACCTTAATAATACGGCTGCTCCTCGACCGGTCTTTAGTGGTACGGTAACAACTACCTACACCCTGATAGTTACGAGCACTAACTCCATACCAAACTGCCCTAGTAAGCAATATGTGGTAACGGTTACGGTTAATCCGCTTCCTACAGTAGTTGCCACTGGTGCTACCACTATACAAGAAGGTGAGTCAACACCACTGTCTGCATCAGGTGCATCACAATACTTCTGGATACCGCCAAACGGATTATCCAATACTACAGAGCCACTTACCAATGCAGAACCTACGCAAACTACTTTCTATATTGTTTATGGAATTGATGCCAATGGTTGTCAGGACTGGGATAGTTTGACTGTTACTGTTATTCCTAATAATGAAATTGTATTATACAATACTTTTTCACCGAACAACGATGGTATCAACGACAACTTCCAGATAGGAAACATTCAAAAATACCCTGACTGCCGACTAGAAGTATTCACGCGCACGGGTCAACAGGTATACGCTAAAACAGGCTACGACAACAGTTGGGATGGTACCAATTACGGCGACAAGCTTCCTGAAACGACATATTACTATACGTTGGATTTAGGGAATGATTCACCCGTCCTGTATGGACATGTAACAATTGTGAGATAGTATGAAGATGTTACGCAACACTATTCTGTTATTCTGCATACTCCTATCAGTGAGTGTTTCCGCACAACAAATGCCGGAATACACGCAATTCCCCTCGCTCCTTTTTCAGATTAATCCTGCGTATACAGGAACTAAAGGAACAGTTGACGCAAGAGCAAATTATCGTAAACAGTGGATGGGTTTTAGCGGAGCGCCTGTAACACAATTCGTTGGAGCGCATTCACGCTTATTAAAGGGCCGCGTTGGTATTGGAGCAACAATGTATAAAGATCAGATTGGTCCATTACAGATGTTTGATTACGGTTTTTCGGCAGCATATCATCTTCGCTTCCCAGATGTAGAATTCTCAGCAGGAATTGGCATTCGATTCAACAAATACACAATCAATTCTGGTGAAATGACCACGCACTGGGAAGGAGATCCTGCTATAACCCCTGGAATCACCGAATTTGATAAAACAAAAAATGCAGTTGCTGGACTTCTATTGTACAATGATCGCTTCCACTTCGGACTTGGCGTGATGAACGTAATGTAAGTGAAAGCATTGTTTGGTGCTATTGGAGCTACAGTGAAATTCAAACAACACTACTATTTCTCATTCGGTTATAATTTTCACGGTCATCCTGATTACGTCTGGGAGAACAACTTACTATGTGAGTATGTCGATGGATTGCCGTTCACAATTAATTATAATCTTCGCGTGCACTTCCGCGAGAAATTGATGTTTGGTGCTGCATGGCGATTAAAAGATGCTGTTGCTCTGCAAGCCGGATGGTTATTCTTCAAATCTGTGCAATTGGTGTATTCCTATGACATCGGGATTTCAAAATTACGTGGTGGCCACAATGGAACACACGAAATTACTTTAGGCTATCGTTTCGATTTTGAGAATAAGAAGTCAGGTTATCGCAACTTCAATAACTTCCAAAAACAACGCTACCACATTTTTTAAGTAGCTTTTCCTTATCACTCAATTACGGTATAAAGTTCAGAAGTTCTCATTCTAGAGGTTGACTTGAAATGCCACCATTCAATTTCTATTCTTGAAAAACCTGATGCGCGCATTACAGAACGCAACAATTGGCGATTGTTTTAAGTGTTTTTGTGTCAAGGAGCCGTCCGCCACAATTTGATCTTACTTTACCGGCTATGCTAAGTCTCCAAAGAAATCATCTGGAGCATCCTTATTAAGTTCGCTTCCCGAGCTATACATAATGGTAACATCAACGGCAGCGCCATAATTATGCAGTGACCTGTTAGCAGAATTCGACACGTATTTCTGACGATCCCTATGCAACAGATCTATACTTTACCAGATTTCCTGTTGAATTGAAACAGGTCGTGCTTCCAACTTCAATACGATTTCACTTTTAACAGGAACTGAATCCTAAGTAATTAGCGTATCTCTTCGCACGAGAATAACGTTCGCTGCAGAGTCAATTCTGGCCCGTTTCACCATTGGATTATTACCGCTAGGCGAAAAAGCCAAAGAAAAAGTGTCAGTTGAAGAATTGTTTTCATGCCATCATATAAATACACGGATAAGCTAAGTAATTTTGCACATGTCTTTACCTGCACGAGCCTTATTCATGATTCGCCCGAAATCATTCGGATATAACCGCGAAACCGCTGGCTCAAATTTCTTCCAGCACATACCTGAATCAGAAGTTCAAACAAAAGCTTTAGAAGAGTTCGATCGTGCAGTCAAAGCAATTTCAGTATCAGGTATTGATCTTGAAATTGTGAATGATCTAGATAAACCTGAACTACCTGACGCAATATTCCCCAACAATTGGTTCACCACACATCCGAACGGAACAATTGTACTTTATCCGATGATGACGCCAAACAGAAGAGCCGAACGTCGAAGTGATATACTCAATTTGCTCGCTGAGAAATATGGATATACAACAACACATGATCTCACACATCACACGCGTGCCAACAAGTATCTCGAAGGAACTGGCAGCTTAGTATTCGACCACGATCAGCATGTTGCATTTGCATGTTCTTCTCCACGTACAAATAGCGATGTTCTCCTGGAGACCTGCGAGCGCATTGGGTATTTGCCCATTGCTTTCGAATCTGTAGACAGAGATTCGCGCCCAATCTATCACACGAACGTCATGCTCTCCATTGGAGAAAATATTGCCATTTGTTGTTTCGAATCCATCATCGATAAAGACGACAGAAATGGAATTGAACAATTCTTGCGAAAAACTGGTAAGCTCGTGATTCCAATCAACCTAACCCAAATGGAACACTATGCTGCAAATGTTCTCTTCTGCAAGAATAAAGACGGAATTCAGCATGCAATTATCTCAGATACAGCTTGGAATAGTTTGGATTATACCCAAAAAGCTGACATCGAATCAATGGCTAAACCGGTGGTTGTCAATATTCCGGTAATCGAACGCTATGGAGGGGGCGGAATACGTTGCATGCTGGCCGAATTGTTCTGATTTCTCCGCTCATATGGTCCACAAACCGTTCCCCAAAAACCCGTTTGATGGGCGAGCAAAATGACTAATTTCGATGACCATTTTAACCATAATATGAAAAAGAAGCTCAAAGTAATTCTTAGCCTAGCAGTTCTCGCCTTCGTTGGCGTTTCCATGAAGCAGGCATTTGATGGTGTTGGAATAGATCCGACAAATATCAATACACAATTTCGCCCACAAGATGATTTTTACAGTTATGTAAATAGCATCTGGATTGGGAAAAATCCTATTCCTGCATCAGAAACAAGTTGGGGAAATTTCAACGTACTGAGAGAAAAATCTCAAAATGCACTTCGCTCTATCTGCGAAGAAATGTCTGCAAAGTCAAAAGCTACGCCGGGTTCTAATGAACAACTCATCGGTGATTTCTTTGCTGCAGGAATGGACACTGCTGCTATTGAAAAAGCAAAGTTCACTGAAATTCAACCTGAATTAAAGAAGATCGCGAGTCTGAAAGATTACAAAGGTATTACAGAGCTAATGTCATATCTGCATTTGTATCAAACCAACTGCGGATTCGGCTTCTTCGTAATGGCTGATATGATGAGTTCGAACGATAACGCAGCGTATTTGTTCCAGTCAGGAATGGGCCTTCCTGAAAAGGAATATTACCAGTCTGCTGATATGCAGTCAACTCGCGATGAGTATGTGAAACACATTACTGCACTCTTCAAATTGAATGGAGAAACAGAAACAATGGCTGCAAAGCATGCTGACATGGCTTTCAATATTGAAAAGCAATTTGCAGATTCATCACTTTCTGCTGTTGAATCACGTGATATGCAGCGTATTTACAACAAGCGTACGGTAGCTGAACTTCAAACTATGGCACCAAATTTCGGATGGGTTGACTATTTCGGACAGCTAGGCGTGAAAGAAGTAAAGGAAGTAATCATTGACAATCCAGCTTTCATTCGCCAGTACAACCGCATGCTTACATCTGAGTCGATTGAAGCTTGGCAGGCTTATTTCCGTTGGCAGTTCCTCCACTTAGTGGCAGGTAAAATGCACAATGCTGTAGCGGACGAGAACTTCAGGTTCTGGGGAACAGTTCTTTCAGGGCAAACAGCACAGCAACCACGTTGGAAGCGCGTGATGACCTCTACAGAAAGCGCTCTTGGAGATGCTCTTGGTCAGTTGTATGTTCAGCGTCATTTCAGCGAAGAGGCTAAGAACCGTGTGAACACAATGGTCGACAATTTAGTTGCAGCGTATTCAGAACGTATTGATACCCGCGACTGGATGAGCGCAGATACAAAGAAGCAAGCGCACAATAAATTGAACAAAATCATGCGTAAGCTAGCTTTCCCTGACAAATGGAGAGAGTACAGCGGTCTTAATGTAAGCAGAAAGTCATACGTGCGTAATTTTCTAACATCAAACCAATACGACGCTCGTTGGCTACTTGGAAAATTCGGAAAGCCAGTTGACAAAACAGAGTGGGGAATGACGCCTGCAACTATCAATGCGTATTACAATCCATCGTATAACGAAATTGTGTTCCCTGCAGCAATCATGCAATCACCGTTCTTTGATGCAGCAGCAGATGATGCCATAAATTATGGTGCAATGGGTGCCGTTATCGGACACGAATTAACACATGGATTTGATGACCAAGGATCAATGTTTGATGGCGACGGAAATATGGTGAATTGGTGGACTGATGAAGACCATCACAATTTCGAAACCAAGACGCGTATGCTCTCCATGCAGTTTAACCAGTATATGGTGATTGACTCTCTGAAACTTACCGTAAACGGAGAATTGACTCTTGGAGAAAATATCGCTGACTTAGGCGGATTGACCATCTCTTACTATGCGTTCCAAATGGCACAGAAAGAGAATCCATCTCCAGCCAAAATTGACGGATTTACACCAAACCAGCGCTTCTTTATTTCATGGGCTCAGGCGTGGAGAAACTCTCAGCGTCCGAAATCATTGATGATGATGGTGAAGACTAACCCACACTCACCAGCACGATTCCGTGTATTAGGACCACTTTCAAACATGAAAGAATTCTACGAAGCATTTGATGTGAAAGAAGGCGACAAAATGTGGAGAAAATCAGAGGATCGCGTGGAGATCTGGTAAGCTAATTTTAACTTTTCGAGACCCGTTTTGGTATAGTCCAGAACGGGTCTTTTTTTTACCAATAAACCCGATACAGAATCGTATCTTTGCGGGCATTCTGAACAAAAAACTATAATGGATCGTAAATCCCTCCTTGGACTCGCAATTATTGCAATGCTTCTAACGCTCTGGATGACGTGGGGCAATGGCGACAAAGAAGCAGAAGCTAAACGTTTGCGCGAACAGGATTCAATCGCCAAAGTTGACGCACTTCGTCAGCAAGCATTTGCCGCTGCAGAGAAAAAGAAACAAGACAGTCTTATTGCACTTGCTGCTAAAGATTCTTCATTCACCTTAGATGGTTTTCGTTCGAAGCAAGAACAACTTCGCTTGGGTGCTTTCTATGGCGCAGCAAAAGGCGAAAACACTCCTGTTGTTCTCGAGAACAACAAAATCAAGGCAACATTCTACCCACGAGGTGGAATGGTTGGCCAAGTAGAGCTGAAAGGTGTAAAGACATACGATGGCAAGCCATTGCTACTCTTCAAAAATGATTCTACACGTTTCGGATTAGAATTCTTCGATGCACAGCGCAGAAGATTCAAAACAGACTCGCTATACTTTACACCAACTGTTGAAGCAACAGCCGCTTCCGCCGTTAAACCTGCAAGCATCACTTGGCGACTGGCTGCGGACAGCATGCCTGGAACGTACATTGAGTATAAGTACACTTTGAAAGAAGGTGACTACATGCTCGCGTGTAACATTACGTTCGCGGGTTGCGAAAAGTTATTCTCAGCAGATACCAAATCTCTTGATCTCGTGATGAGTCATAAGATGTTGTCTCAAGAGAAGAATCTGAAGAATGAGCGCATTTCATCAAGCGTTCATTATCGTTTCAATGAAGACGAAGACATTGAGCACCTGAGCGAAAATGAAACAGAAGTAAAAGATGTTACAGGTGCCTTGAAGTGGATTTCATTCAAGAACCAATACTTCTCCACGTTCGTCATTGCTGACAAGAAATTCGAAAACGGAGCAACCCTCGGTGTTCATTTAGCAGACGATCCTTTCACTGTAAAAGCAGGTTCAGCATTGCTTCCAATTCCATTCAATCGTACTGGCAATGAGTCGTTCGGTATGAAATTCTACTACGGGCCAAACGACTATCACCAACTTGAATCATATGGCTTGTTGATGGAGAAAGAAATGAATCTAGGATGGAGCATCTTCGGTACATTAAACCGTTGGGTGTTCATGCCATTATTCGATTGGCTAGGAAGCTGGGGCTGGAACTACGGTATTGTGATTCTCTTGCTCACGTTCATCGTAAAGATCATCCTCTTCCCTATCGCATACAAATCATATTTGTCGTCTGCAAAAATGCGCGTACTCAAACCTGAAATGGATGAGTTGAACGAGAAGCATAAGGATGATGATCCAATGAAAAAGCAGCAAGCCACAATGGCCCTGTATAAAAAAGCAGGTGTAAACCCGGCAGCAGGCTGTATTCCTCTATTGCTCCAGATTCCAATTCTATTTGCACTCTTAAGATTGTTCCCTGCTGTTTACGAATTGCGTCAGAACGGTTTCTGGTGGGCTACAGACTTATCAACGTATGACTCAGTTTGGGACTTCGGTTTCCATGTTCCGGGGTATGGAGATCACATGTCAATGTGGGCATTGTTGATGACCATTTCAACCTTGTTGTATACCTGGATGAACCAGCAAACCATGAGCACTGGACCTCAGTTGCCAGGAATGAAATGGTTGATCTACATCATGCCATTGTTCTTCCTTTCATTCCTGAACTCCAACGCTGCTGCACTCTCTTATTACTACTTTATTTCGAACATGATTACATTCGGACAAATGGCCATGATGCGCCGATTTGTAGATGAGAAAGCAATCCACGCGAAGATTCAGGACAACAAGAAAAAGCCTGTGAAAGAGAAAACTGGTTTCTTGCAACGTCTTGAGCAAGCACAACGCAAACGCATGGAAGAAGTAAAGCAGCAACAGCAAAAAGGCGGAAAGAAAAAATAATCTGCTTTGCTTGCGGAGCGTTCTTCCGCTCTGCGCTACCAAATAAAGAAGCCGTTAATTCGCACATGAATTAACGGCTTCTTCATTTATTATGTCTTCGATCAGTAGTAGGCTTTCTTCATCAGGTAATTCCCTACATAATCAGCAATTCCGTCCTCCAGAGAATAAAACTGGCGGCTATATCCGGCTGAAATCAGTTTACTCATATTGGCTTGAGTGAAGTACTGGTACTTGTCGCGTATATCTGCAGGAGTATCAATAAATGAAATTGACGGCTCTTTGCTCATCGCCAAGAAGGTATTCCGGGCCAAATCAACGAATGAACGAGCTTTACCCGTACCAAGATTATATATGCCAGAGCTAGGTTTCATATTCATCAGAAACAAGCATACCTCCACTACATCTTTCACGTAAATGAAATCACGAAGCTGCTCGCCATCCTTGTAATCCGGATTGTGCGAACGGAACAATTTCATTTCACCCGAAGTTCCAATTTGTTTATGCGCATGTAGAATCACCGAAGCCATTCTTCCTTTGTGATACTCATTCGGGCCATAGACATTGAAAAACTTTAGTCCATACCAATTGGGAGGCGTTTTCGTTTGCTTCAAGACCCACTTGTCGAAATCGTTTTTGGAATCACCATACGGATTCAACGGCTTCAGCTTTTCGATAATTGAATGATTGTCTTCGTATCCAAATTCACCAAGTCCATACGTTGCGGCCGATGAGGCATAGACAAGCGGAATCTGATGAGTAGTGCAGATTCCCCACACATCCTTTGAATAATTCAGATTAAGCTTATCAAAAATCTGCTTATCGAATTCCGTGGTATCTGTTCGTGCACCAATATGAAATACTACTTCAATTTTGCGCGCATTGGAATGCAACCATTCTACGAAATCCTCGCGATCAATTTTCTGAACATACTTTTTGCCTGCGAGATTCGGCAGTTTGTCATCTCGATTAAAATCGTCAACAATAATCAGATCTTCTCGACCCTCAGCATTTAAACGGCTCACCAAACACGACCCGATAAAACCTGCAGCACCAGTTACTACAATCATAAGTATTAGATTAAATCGTTAATTATTCTGCAGAAGAATCGTCTTTCTTTTTTGCCGGCCAACCGAATATAATCGCGGTGAAAACGGGCAGAACGAAAATGGCCACCGTCATTAGCGAAATATACAAATCCGCTCTTTCACTATCCAAAAATTGGGTCAATGCTGCGTTCGGAGCAAAGTGCGTCCAAGCAGAAATTGCCAACTTAACGCCTAGAATTAATATCACTAGAAAAGCGGACGTTTCTAGAAAAGGATATTTCTCCATCAGTTTCACAAATCCTTGGGCTACAAAACGCATCGCGAGAATTCCAATAAATACACCAATACAGATTAGCACAATATGATCTGTAAAGGCTACTGCAGCAAATACATTGTCAATTGAAAATGCTAGATCCATTACCTCCACAAGTATCACTGTTGCCCAGAAAGGTCCGAACATTCCCAATGTATTTTTGTAAAGTTTGCTTTCCTTCTTGTTCAAAGAGTCATCATCTTTATCAGCGGTCATCTTAGAACGGAAATAATCCACACCAAGATAAATGAGATAGAATCCGCCAATTGGTTTCAGCCACCAGATTTTGGTAAGCCATGCCGCAAGAAGCAAACAGATTCCACGAAATAAGTATGCACCGATTATCCCGTATTTAAGAGCCCTTCCACGCTGCTCCTTTGGAAGGTCCATTACCATTGTAGCCAATACAGCAGCATTATCTACACTCAGCAAACTTTCAATGACTATCAAATTCAAAATGATCAGCATTGCTGCGCCGATATCATCTCCTAATATGCTGTGTAGAAATTCCATTGCTTCAAAGATACCTTATTGAATCGGGTTTGTATCGTTAAATAGATCTTTGCTACAAACAGGAATCGCTCCCGCCGATTGACCTCGTGAAAACAATTCATTAACCGCATTTCTACCTTCCGTTCCAAGACTAACGGAGAAGGAATTAACATAGAGATCTATATGCTTCTTCATCACCGCTTCATCCATTTCTGCTGCATGCGCTTTCACATATGGCATTGAGTCTTCAGGATTTGCAAAAGCATATTCAACGCTACGACGCAGTAATCGCTCCACTTTGGCAATTTCATCAGTCGAGAATCTGCGGTTCATTGCAATTCCTCCCAATGGAATCGGATGACCCGTTTTCGTTTCCCAAAATTCACCCAAGTCAATAATCTTTCTCAGTCCCTTGGATGCGTAAGTAAATCTGTTCTCGTGAATGATTAATCCCGCGTCAACAGCACCCGAAAGCACCGCGTCTTCAATTTGAGAGAACAGCATTTCTACTTTATTTTTTGCTTCAGGAAATGCGACTCCTAACAGAAAATTGGCCGTTGTATATTTACCCGGAATCGCAATCTTGATATTTCCGGCAGCGACTTCTTCCGGAGCAATTGTTCTTTTCGAAATAAGTAATGGCCCGCAGTTTCTACCCAAAGCACTTCCGGAATCCATCATCACATAATCGTTACAGCACCATGCGTAGGCGTGATAACTAAGTTTGGTAATATCATATTCACTTTTGAATGCGGCCTGATTCAACGTTTCAACGTCAGCAAGAACAGGTATAAACTCAATTCCTTCCGTATCAATTCGCTGATGAATTAACGCATCAAAAATGAAACAATCGTTGGGACAAGGAGAATATGCCAGAGTAATCTTCCTCATTTTGTCAGCTCGTTGATAGCATGAAACAATACCTCGTTCATATTCTTAATGGCCAAAGGAATATTCCACTTGCTTTTGTCGCGAGGTTCAACATAATTCGATATGGCGCGAACCTGTACTGATTTACACGTTGTCATATTAACAGCTCGCACAAAACCCGCTCCTTCCATTGTTTCGACATCAGCTTCAATAAGCTGCCGAACATTTGCAATGGAATTTGCATTACCATGTACAGTATTAACAGTGATTCCGGAAACTTTCCGAAGCGAAGAAAATACTTGAGGGACGTTTGTTAATTCCATCCAACCATTCCGGTGAGGCCAAGCATCCCGATCACCCAATCCAATGTCGAAGCCGTGAATAAACGTGTCGTGATCTTCCACTCCAAATTCAGGAATAAATTCTTTCGTAACATTCACTACTTCTCCAATATTCAGATCTCTGTTCAGCGCTCCGCAAATTCCGGCATTGATTACTACGTCGTAACCACCTTTTCCCAGGTAAAATCCGGTTTCTGCAGCTGTAGCCACCATTCCCACTCCGGTAATAACAATTGTAACGTAACTAGTGTTCACGCTGAAAGACACATTTCCTTTTCTTTCATCTCCGGCGACATATTTGAGTCGACCAATCAGCGGAGTAATTTCAGGAAGTGTAGCAGCGACAATTAGGATCTTCATGAACGATCGTTAAACACTGCAAAAGTACGTCTTCTTCCCCGTTTTTCAGTGTATATTTGTAGCCATATGATGTACATTACCAGAAGAGAACGTTTTACTGCTGCACACCGTTTGTTTCACACTGAATGGTCGAATGAAAAGAACACTGAAGTCTTTGGCGGATGCGCAAATCCGAATTGGCATGGTCACAATTATGAGCTGTTTGTGACCGTGAAAGGGCAGGTTGATCCGCAATTAGGTTGGGTTATGAATCTTAAAGACCTCAGTCACTTAATTAAGGAGCGCATTACAGACAAACTAGATCATCGCAATCTCAATATGGATGTTGACTTCCTCAAAGATGTAATGACCTCAACGGAGAACCTTGCGATTGCAATTTGGAATGAACTGGAATCGGGAATTTCAGAAAAAGGTGCCACGCTGCACAGTGTTAAACTCCGCGAAACAGAAAATAATTACGTTGAATATTACGGTCCTAACAGCTTGTAGAATACAATAATTCTCGCGCCAACCCGACTGTATTGATTACACTACCAAGCTATGGAAAAAGAATTCGGTTATCTCAAAGTAGATAAATACAACAAAGAAGCGATCGATGAGCTTGCAGGCAAGTACAAGTCAATTCTAACGAAAATTGGAGAAAATCCTGATCGTGAGGGACTGGCCAAAACCCCTGAGCGAGTTGCAAAAGCAATGCAATACCTCACACATGGGTATGATTTAAATCCCGCGGAAATTTTAAAGTCCGCTTTATTCACAGAAGAATATAGCCAGATGGTGATCGTGAAAGATATCGAGGTGTATTCTTTGTGCGAACATCACTTGCTTCCGTTCTTTGGTAAAGCGCATGTGGCATACATCCCTAATGGATGTGTTGTGGGATTAAGTAAAGTACCACGAGTAGTTGATGCATTTGCTCGACGCTTGCAAGTACAAGAGCGCTTAACCAATGAGATTCGCGATTGCATTCAGGAGACGATGAATCCGCTTGGGGTTGCAGTAGTTATCGAGGCGCAGCATCTTTGTATGCAAATGCGCGGTATTCAGAAACAAAACTCGGTTACAACTACATCAGCTTTTACTGGGGAGTTCATGAAAGAGTCTACACGTTCTGAATTTCTCCGTTTGATCAGCACAAGATTACATTAACTTAGCATCTATAAAACCACTAGCAATGAACAGTCAGAATTATCACAATTGGAATCAGATGCAAACCAACACCACATCAACAGATGCGGGTGCAGTTGCATCCAGAACTTTCATGGCGCAGGTATTCGGATGGATGTCCGGCGCTCTTGTTATCACTGCAATTACGTCTTCTCTTTTCGGATTGTACCCAGATCTGATGGATCTGATGTACACAATTGAAGGAAACTACATCACCCGCACTCCGCTGGGTTGGATTGTTATGTTTGCTCCGTTTGCATTCATACTACTGTTGAGTTTTGGCGTGAACAAATTGCCAATGCCATTGATGATCGGATCTTTCCTCCTCTTCAGTGGAGTGATGGGAATGAGTCTGGGTTACATATTCATGTTCTATGAAATGGGTTCAATCGTTACTACTTTCCTTGTTACTGCAGGAATGTTCGGAACAATGGCCGTAATGGGATTCATAACAAAAGCAGATCTTTCCGGATTCGGACGGATCATGATGATGGGCCTTATGGGACTTTGCATTGCAATGCTCGTTAACTTTTTCATGGGCAGTCAGATGATGGACTATGTAATCTCCTTCCTTGGTGTAGCTATTTTCACTGGACTCACAGCTTACGATGTACAAAAATTGAAGCAACTCGGTGCAACACAAACCGATAGTGAATCTGCCGCACGTTACTCTATCATGGGTGCACTTACATTGTATCTTGATTTTATCAACTTGTTCCTGTTCCTGCTGCGTTTGCTGGGTAACAGAAAATAATTCAAACACAATCATCAGACTCCGTTCAATCTGCAATCATCTTCACCGATGAAATTGTCAAACTGAACGGAGTTTTATTTTTCACCAACACACTTACATCTTATCTCGCAATGAAAAAAGCGTACATCTTCCCGGGTCAAGGTTCGCAATTCTCCGGAATGGCGAAAGACTTGTATGAAAACTCCGCATTAGCAAAAGACATGCTCGAGGGAGCGAATGATATTCTAGGGTTCCGTATAACAGACATTATGTTTTCCGGTTCGGACGAAGAGTTAAAGCAAACAAAAGTGACTCAGCCTGCGATATTTCTCCATTCAACAGTGTTGAGTGCTACGCTCGGCGATACGTTCAAGCCTGATATGGTTGCAGGACATTCCTTGGGAGAGTTCTCTGCTTTAGTAGCCAACAAAACGTTATCGTTTGAAGATGCGCTGGTTTTGGTATCTAAACGCGCTCTGGCCATGCAGAAAGCGTGCGAAATTACTCCGTCAACAATGGCAGCTGTGCTAGGAATGGATGATGCTAAAGTGGAAGAAATTTGCGCTTCAATTACTGACGATGTTGTTGTTGCGGCTAATTACAACTGTCCTGGACAATTGGTTATTTCGGGAAGTGTAACAGGAATTACCCGTGCATGCGAATTACTCAAAGCAGCAGGAGCAAAACGTGCATTAGTTCTTCCGGTTGGTGGAGCATTTCATTCACCGCTTATGGAACCTGCACGAATTGAATTGGAGGCAGCAATTAAAGCAACCAATTTCCAGGCTCCAATCTGCCCTGTATATCAAAACGTAAATGCCAGTCCGGTTTCCAATCCGGATGAAATCAGATTAAACCTGATATCACAACTTACTGCGCCTGTGAAATGGACGCAAACCGTTCAGCGTATGACAGCAGACGGAGCCACACAATACGTTGAAGTTGGCCCAGGCAAAGTGCTTCAGGGATTGGTGAAGAAAATCAGTCCAACAGTTGAAGCAGCAAGTGCGTAAGGTTCTCAACAGATTTTTCTTAACAAAAACGCCGCTATCATACCACGAAGCGGCGTTTTTACGTTATACATTCGCATAAGCTTCACAATTTGTCGGTAGCAGATAAATTTCAATGAAACATTAACTCCAACCTTAAATGAAACGTGCAATCCTTTTCTTGTTTCTGCTTTGTTCTCTTTCCTCTTACGCGCAATTCTTTCAAGGATGGGGTATAATGGCAGGTGGAACATTAGGGCGTCAGAATTGGTATTACGATGAACCAATTGGAAAAGCAAAACAGAAATACCTATTGCGTTGGAATGGAGAAATTTTTGCGGAGATGGGAGATCATCCTGCTTTTCGCTGGGTAACTGAATTGCAATACAACGCAAAAGGAACGAAACACCAAGAAACCGATGGTTCAACTACGAAGTTTCTAAATCACTATGCAGCTTGGAATAACTACCTCATGATTCGCAAGGAAATGTTTGCCATTATTCCTTACGCAAAAATTGGTCCGCGAATGGAATATGTAGTGAGCTCGCAACAGGACTTCAAAAAATTTCACGTTACTGGATCTTTAGGTGCGGGTATTGAATTCGTTGCTTATGGGCCAGTGAAATTCATCACAGAAGCACATTGGGTTCCAGATCTGAGTAAATCATATTCCGGTAATCCAGATGTCAAACAACATGCTTGGGAGTTACGCGTCGGATTGAAATTCGCAAGAAGAGGAGAATCTTGCCCTGGAGTTGATAGATAGCATTACTATTTTCAATCGTTAGAATACCTAAATTCGTTACATGCATGCTCGCCTGTTGGTGATTGTCTTTCTTTTACCCGCTTTGTCGTGGGCACAAAAAACATTTCAACTGGACATCAAGGAAAATCCGGACGGAGGGGTGTTGAAGAAGACCAAATACAACAAATCATTCAACACTATAGCCGACCGAGATAAGGAAATCCGGACTGTACTCATTTCTCTATGGGATCGCGCGTATCTAACTGCGAAAACCGATAGCATTCGACAAGACTCTACACTACAAACTGTTTATATAAATCCAGGAAGTGAATATGCGTGGGCTAATCTAGCCCCAGGAAATGTTGACGAAGAAATACTCTCTTATGCCGGATATCGTAGCAAGTCTTTTCGCAAGCACCCATTCCGTTTTCAAGAAGTAGCAAGAATAGAAGAGCGCTCTTTGCAGTGGTGCGAAAACAACGGATATCCATTTGCCAGCATTCGATTAGATTCAGTAGTCTTCGAGAACAATACAACGATTGCTGCACAACTGCATCTCGAGAAAAATAGATTCACAAAAATTGATTCAATTGAAGTAAAAGGAAATCTTAAGGTCTCGCAAGCTTTCCTGTTTAGTTACATAGGTATTGCACCGGGAGATCAGTACGACGAAAGCAAAGTGCAGAACATCTCTGCACGATTGCGTGAATTATCTTTTGCTAAAGAAGTAAAGCCATTTACCGTCCTGTTCACAGAGAAGTACACCAAAATCACACTCTACCTCGACAAAAAGAAAGCGGGTCAATTCGATGGTATTGTTGGTATTCTCCCCGATAATACTACTGGCAAAGTTTTGTTCACGGGTGATGTTCGACTGAGATTGCAAAACAGTTTACAACGCGGAGAACTCATTGAACTTAACTGGAGAAAACTACAAACACAGACACAAGATCTCAAAGCACATCTTGCATATCCATATCTATTCAAAACTCCTGCGGGTGTTGACTATGCCATCAAACTATACCGCAGAGATACGTCCTTCCTTCACGTGCAACAACAATTCGGACTTGGCTATACATTCTACGGCAACACTGGAATTCGTGCATATGTGAAAAATGTTTCCTCTACGTTGCTATCCACAACCGGAATGGAGAACCTTACTACGTTGCCCGCAACCGCCGACATCTCCTCTACTTCATATGGATTAGGTTTACATGTAGAACATCTCGACTATCGCTTTAATCCAAGGAAAGGATATGCCACAGATTTTAGTTGGGATATCGGAAATCGAAACATTAAACAGAACGCTGGACTTAATCCTCTCATATATGAAGGCTTGAAGCTTCGTACAGCACAATACTCTTCATCTTTTACATTAGAAAAGTTTTGGCCACTTGGGAAACGAGCAACATTACGAACCGCTGGACAAGGAGCGTGGATCTTCAACTCTGGAATACTCTTCCACAATGAATTGTTTCGAATTGGTGGACTGAACAGTCTGCGCGGCTTTGACGAAGAATCCATTTTTGCTTCCTCATACGGAATAGGTACATTGGAATACCGCTACCTTTTAGAAGAGAATTCGTGGTTCTTCCTCTTCACCGATTTTGCGTGGTATGAAAACGCAAGCAAAGACAATTGGGATACAGATACGCCTTACGGATTTGGCACAGGAGTAACTTTCGAGACGAAAGCAGGTATATTTGCATTAACGTACGCATTAGGCAGTCGATATCAGCAACCCATTCAATTCAAAAGCGGTAAAATACACGTTGGATTTATTGGCTTGTTCTGATTCTAAACTTTGCTAATTTATTGTACCAAAAAAGTGAGTAGTACTCGTCAACGATTCAAAGTATCTGTAATCCTATTTGTAGGAGTGGCTATGCTGTTTACCATATTCTCCTTTCAACGTTGCCGCAGTTATGCAGTTGCCCCGCATTCTGATTACTCCACGTATTACTCACCAGACAAAACTAAAGCACTGCCCTCTTTCGCAGTGTACAATCTGAATGACTCCGTTTCCAGATTGTACTTCAGTGTTAAGTCTACTGATCTACTCTACGAAAGAAGCAATATATCTAACCAACTCACGTCTCACATACTGGTTAGCTTTATTCTGCATCCAGTTGGAGAATCAAAAACAGTTTCCGATAGCGGACATGTTGTTTTGAATGATGTGAACGAATCAGGCTTGATCAAGCAGCTTGCAGGTTCATTGGATTTTGATGTTCCTACAAAAGGCAATTATTACCTGGAACTCACCCTTCGCGACTTGAATAAAATGACCATTTCATACGACCTAATCATGTTGGATCACAGTGGTCCAGATGCACGCAACAATTTCATCGCTACCGCTCCACAAAGTGAAACACCGCTTTTCCGAAACTATGTCGGGCAAAACGAAACATTCTCTGTGCGTTATAACAATCCAATCACGACCCGATTCTATGTGAAGTATTTCAAGAATAAATCGGAAGCAGCACGACCGCCCTATTCATTTCCAGTAACTACAGCTATTCCTGCTCCTGATAGTATATGGTCTGTTGATCTATCTTCATCAGACACATTGCGTTTGGATGCAGAAGGCTCGTATGTTTTCAGTACTTCTGCTTCCGCAACAACCGGATATGTTGTGAATAGGTTTCCTTCTGGATATCCAAAAATCACTACACCCGTAGCATTGTTGGAACCATTACGTTATATCACAACCAAGAAAGAATATTTCACGTTAGAATCCTCCTCCAAACGGAAATTCGCAGTTGATAGTTTTTGGCTTGCGACTGGTGGAAGTCAGGATCGCGCCCGTGAATTAATCAGTGCATTTTACGGACGAGTTGAGATTGCGAATATGCATTTCTCCAGTTCGAAAGAAGGTTGGAAAAACGACCGCGGAATGGTCTATATAATTTATGGAGAGCCGCAAAACGTGTATCGTTCATGGAATTCGGAAACTTGGGTATACGGTCAAGACCAGAGCGGAAATATGCTGACATTTGTGTTCAATAGAAAGATTACGGCGTTTGCGGAGAATGAATTTGAACTGGAACGCAACCAGGTATACAACATCAGCTGGATAACCGCAGTTGATTATTGGAAACAAGGACAGGTTTACAGGGCAAAATGAGATACAATTCACACCAGAGGGAATCATCAGAAGAATCGCAATTGATTTACGGATTACACGCCGTGAGCGAAGCCATAGAAGCGGGAAAAGAAATTGATCGCATGTTTGTGCAGGAAGGATTGCAAAGTGCAACATTCAATGAATTGCGAAAAATCTGTCGCGAACACAACCTGCACTTTACAATGGTCCCGGTTTACAAGCTGAACAAGATTGCCCCGGGTAAAAATCACCAGGGCGTAGTAGCGTATTTGGCTTCAGTAACGTATCATAAGATAGAGACGTTGCTGCCTTCCATCTTTGAAAAAGGCAAATCTCCTCTCATTTTAATTTTAGATCGTATTACAGACGTTCGAAATTTCGGTGCAATTGCTCGATCTGCAGAATGTGCTGGAGTCGACGCAATAATTATTCCTAGTCGTGGGGCCGCTCAAGTGAATGGTGATGCTATTAAAACATCAGCAGGCGCTTTGCACAAGATTCCTGTATGCAAAGAAGATAATCTGAAAACGACGATCGATTTTCTAAAAAACTCCGGACTAACGATTGCCGCATGTACAGAGAAAGGAAGTGTTCCTTATTACGAAGGGAAGCTTTCTTCGCCTATAGCGATCATAATGGGTTCCGAAGAAGATGGAATCTCTGGAGAATATTTAAAACGATCGGATGTTAGAGTACTCGTTCCAATGAGAGGTACAATCAGCTCACTGAATGTTTCTGTTGCTACGGGAATAATTCTTTTTGAAGTAGTGCGTCAACGCGAACTTGCGGCCCAGTAATGATCAAGGACAACTTCCGACTTCAGTTTTGGATTTTAGGAGTTCTTGTCCTAATTACACGAATTCCTTTCCTCTTTGATGGTTTTGGTCATGAAGAAGATTCTTGGGGCCTTGTTGTCAACGCTTGGGAAATGCATACAAGTGGACATTATGTTGCCTCGCGTTTCCCTGGTCATCCACTGCAAGAATATTTCTACCTCTTGATTTGGAATCAACCAGCGTGGATATTTAATCTGCTGAGCGCACTATTCAGCGTAGCAGCAGTCTTATATTTTTTCAATGCATTGCGCAAGATGAGAATCGCGTTTGCATTTGAAACCTCCTTGATGCTCGCGTTTGTTCCTGTATTTTATGTTGCTGGAACATATACCATCGATTATGCTTGGTCATTAGCGTTTATCATGGCAGCGTTCTATTACTTCACGGACAGAAAGTTTCTGCTCGCTGGAATTCTCATCGGAATGGCCGTCGGTTGCAGAATAACCTCAGGAATCTTCATTGTTCCATTAGCTATTTTACTTTGGAACAGAATGAACCCTACACTTTGGGTCAAGCAAGTGGTGACGATTGCAATTCCTGCGGGATTAATTGGAATAGCTTGGTACATTCCTGCGTATATGCAATACGGGTTTGCTTTCTTCGATTACAGCGATCAATTTCCATATCCTCCTGTTACTAAAATACTATACAAGGCAAGTCTGGGCGTTTTCGGTTTTCTCGGAATAGCGGCAATCGGATGGGCGACAGTGAAATGGTTGATGAACAAGGACAAATCACCGAAGCAAATTTCGGTACTGTTTTCACCAAAACGATTGACCTTTGCATTGATTGCCATCATCATTCTACACATTTTCTCGTACTTGCGTCTACCACAAAAAGCAGGGTACATGTTACCGGTTGTACCCTTTTTGCTCTTGCTAATTACCGTATATTCTTCACGAACCACAATTCGGCTCGTAGCGGCATTTTTCGTCTTATCGTCTTTCCTTTGCAGCATTAACCTATCCGATTCTTTACGTGGATCGGAAAGTTCATCACTCGCTATTAAGTTTACAGTATCTGGACAAGAAATATTTTTTGATCCATTGTCAGGACCCATTTTTTCTGAGCAATCAAAACGTCAGAATAAAATGCAGTACACGGCAAAGGTTCGGACGGCAATAGAATCCTCAACAGAGAAACAATTGATCATTTGCGGATGGTGGTACAACGAAATTGTAAGCTATTACCTCGAAGGAAGGAAAGATGCTCGTTTTCTGACTTCAACTATGAAGTGGCAGTTTTATGCACCATGCGACACGCTGAATCTATACAAGCAAGATGGTTATCATATCTATTATCTTCCAGAACAAAATCTATACAACGATCAAATGTTCGGCCAAAAATGTACTGATTCATTAGCGAGTCCATATGTGATTCAATAAAATCATCGGAACACTATTGTTGCCGCGAGATCGATTATTCTCGAAATTTAGGAATCTAGAATATCCCGAACCATGTCGCAATTTTATCCAAATCCACAGTCGTATGTGACACCACCTCAACCACCGAAAAAGAAAATTCGTCCGTGGATGTGGATCACAGGAAGCGTTTTGATTTTTGTTGGCCTGCTCGTTTGGGGCGCTGTAACCATGGGTCAGCGATTCGGCTTAGAGATGCATAAAGGCATGGAACAAGCACAACAAAATATGGATTCACTACAGCAAACTGGAGATTCATTGCGCGCTATACGGTATTCCGATATACTTACTATTGAAACAGCTGATTCTGCCTATTTGCAAATTCAAGATCGCGCTCAGCGACTGCGCGAGTATTCCAATAAAATCCGCTTACTGTTTCAATCCAGTCGCGATTCATTTGCCGCTTCACTTCCTGACAGTTCTACAATTACCCTGCTGAATACAGATTTATCGCGTAAATATTTCATTGTATCCAACCGTGCAAAAATGCTGAAGAATGCACTTAGCATATATGAAGAACGCGTTCGTGAAGATCTTCCGCCGTTGATAGAAGATGACTCAACAACAGTGTTCGCGATCAATGACGCGATGCAAGATGTTGCTCCAGACATATTCAAAAAAATATTGAGCTGGGAAAATCTAAACTTCAATCAACCGCCGTCTAATGTGCTCATGAATTTCAGAATGATCAAGCGCCAGATTGATGAATTTGAAGATCATTACTTGGAACAATACGCACACTTTCCTATTCCGGAACACATCTCTTCCGACAAATTGAAAGTCAATTGATCATTGAAATAGTACCGTACATAGTGAACCCATTAACGATTGACGAAAATCAGTTGGAAGGTCAACAGTTACTTCTAAATTCGTAGTGCTATGAAAAAACAAATCTTTATTGGCTTAGCCCTGACGCTTAGCAATGCAATTTTTGCACAGGATCGCAAAGATCAAGGTGGAATGAAACCTTACGTGAATCCGTTCATGCAAAATATCAAACAAAAGATGTCTGATTACCGAAGCGAGAAAAAGAATCAAGATCAGCGCTTCCAAATGGACTACACTGGAATTGATCTTCCAAAGTCCATGAGTGAATTTAAAACAGTGTACAACACACCAGCAATGTCACAAGGATTAACCAATACTTGCTGGTGCTTTTCTACATTGTCTTTCTTTGAAACAGAAGTGAATCGGTTAACAAAGCAAGAGGTTCACTTGTCACAATCGTACATTGTATATTGGGAGTACGTAGAAAAAGCAAAGGAATTCGTACGCAAGCGCGGCGACATGTTCGTTGGTGAAGGTTCTGAGTCTAATGCTGTTACCCGAATGATGCAGATGTATGGTGTTGTTCCTTATGAAACCTATACTGGATTGAAACCCAATCAACCTTTCTACGATCACGTCACACTTTTCGATGAGATCAACAAATACCTTCAAAGCGTAAAAACATCCGGAGCGTGGAATGAAGACGAAGTAGTAAAAACTGTTCAGTCTATTCTAAAATTCCACATGGGAGAGCCTCCAGTGAATCTGAGCATTGCAGGGAAAGTGATGAGTCCACAGAAGTACATGTCGGATGTTCTAAAATTAAATCCTTCAGATTACTTTGAATTCATGTCAATGAAGCAATATCCCTATTGGACGAAAGCGGAATATCCTGTTCCCGACAACTGGTGGCATTCTTCAGAGTACTATAACATTCCGCTGGAAGACTGGATGAACCTCATCAAAACTTCAATCAAATCAGGATACAGCATTGCCATTGGTGGTGATGTTTCCGAAGGAGGAATGAATCCGGAATTAGGGGTGGCAATGGTCCCATCTTATGATTGTCCCTCCTCTGCAATTGACGAGAACGCGCGTCAACTTCGATTCAGCAACGGAACAACAACGGATGATCATGGCATTCACATGATCGGCTGGTGTGAAAAACCAAATGGGATGTGGTTTCTGATCAAAGATTCCGGAAGCAGCAGTCGCAACAATCCGCAGAATCCCGGCTATTACTACTACCACGAAGATTACGTAAAATTGAAGATGATGACGTTGACCGTTCATCGTGACATGGCTAAAGACGTGCTCGCGAAATTCCCAACGAAGTAACCACGACTTCAATCACTTTTGAATGCGCTGAATCGGGAGGGATTTTTAAACTGAACATCTCTCCCGATTTCTTTTACTTGATTTCGTTAACTTCGCAGCATGAAGCAATTGCTTTTCTTGTTTCTTGCGATCATCACTTTCGGTTCTTGCGGATCCGATGCATCCAAAATTGAATCATTAAGCTGGATGATTGGTACTTGGGAAGGTGTAGATGATAACACGCTTACGTTTGTAGAGAATTGGGAGCGCGGAACAGGAAACACGCTCAATGGAAAAGGAGCAACAATTACTCCTGAAGGAGATACGCTTTTCAAAGAAACGCTGAAAATTGAAACTGTAGAAGGTACTCCCTACTATGTTGCTACCATTCCGGAAAATCCAGGACCAGTTCTTTTTAAGTTGGTAGAAGCTGATGATACACATTGTGTGTTTGAAAATCTCAAACAGGATTTTCCTCAGCGAATTTCGTACACCTTGCAAACGAAATCAACGATGAGCGTGCGCCTCGAAGGAATGGAAAATGGAACTCCGAAAGTAGAAGCCCTCAACTTTGAAAAGAATACAGGAGTATCATTACTTCCGCGGTAGTGGTAAATCCTAAGTGAATGGTCTTTTTCCGCAGTTTTTATCTCTACCGAAATAAATTCCATCAAGACCGTATCTTTCGAACGATTCCCGCATTAGGACGGTAACAATGAACAGATATCACCAAACCAAAGAGCAAATCTTCGATGAAGCACGTATCATTGAAGAGGCCCGCAGAAATCCTGCACGGTTCGGTATTCTGTATGAAAAGTATTACCGTCAAATTTTCGTTTTCATTTTTCGAAGAACGGGAGATGAAGATATCGCAGGAGATATTGTCTCAGATGCATTTCTCAAAGCAATGACGGCATTGCCCAAATACGAATCAAAGGGTTTACCTTTTTCATCGTGGTTGTTCAGAATTGCTTTGAATGAAGTAAACATGTACTATCGGAAGACTGCTCGTGAACGTGTCATTAGTCTTGATCAGACCAATATCATCGAGATGATTGCCGAAACCGGCGAGAAAGAGACAGAAGAGAATCGGCAAATGGTCGTGAATTTATTATCCTCACTTTCACCAGAAGACATGTATTTCATAGAACTTCGCTTCTTTGAAAAAAGGGCTTTTGCAGAAATTGGAGAGATTCTTGGAATGACAGAAAACAATGCGAAGGTGCGCACGTATCGCATCCTCGATAAACTGAAAAAACTGCTAGACAAAACATCCGAAAACTCATGAGCGGATATAAATTGAATATCGACCCGCGTCCTCCAAAAGAGGATAAAATTGCAGCCCATCGCGATTTCGGGAAAGTCATGGGCAAATACAAGCGCACTGTAAATCCATTGTACAACAACCCAATTTACAGGCACCGCAAGGTTTTCTTCGGATTGTTATTGGTATTGGTCATAGCGTGGATCGTTTCTGAATATGGCGACGAGCACGAACTACAAATCAAACAGGAACAGCAAGACAGTATTCAACGTGCAGATAGTTTGAATAAGTTACTGCACAGTGAACAGTGAGAGTGAAGCCGATAAGCCTATTCTGTAAAACGATAACCTACTCCGCGTATCGAATGAAAATACCGCGGCTCCTTAGGATTCGACTCAAAATACTTCCGGAAACTCAGAATGTAATTATCAATTGCTCTTCCAGTTGGCTGAGCATCGTCACGCCAAAGTTTTTCAAGAATTTCATCGCGCGAAACAACTTCACCATTGCGTGAAATCAATAAGCGCAATAGTTCCGCTTCACGCTTCGTAATGGACCAATTCTGACCGTTACCACTGGCTTCATATGATCCGAAATTGATAGAATTGCTTCCAAATGAATACGTCGCCATTAGGTTCACACCTTCCTTACGCACAGATCTTTTCAACAAATTCTGAACACGCAGTAAAAATTCTTCTAGATGAAAAGGTTTTGTGAGATAGTCGTCAGCACCGAGCTTTAACCCACGCACACGGTCTTCCCCTTCGGCCTTGGCGGTCAAAAAAAGTATAGGAACTGAGGTATCTTTCTCCCGAATAGCTGAACAAATATCGAATCCGTTCACCAAAGGCAGCATTACATCCAGAATAACTAGATCAAATTCTCCGGGTTCGAAAACCCTAATTGCGCTCTCTCCATCAATTGCAGAAACAACAGAATAGCCCTCTAATTCTAGGTTTAATCGAATGGTTTTCAGCAGATTCTCTTCGTCTTCTGCCAGAAGTATGCGTTTTTCCATAGTTGGCGATTGCTTGTTGATACAAAACTCCGTGTTTTTTATGGAAAATCCATTATCCCGTTCCCTAATATCCGTTCCAAAAGGTGAATGGACCAATCGCCCGCTAGGAATTTGAAGTAATAATTTCGAAATTCGCGCCGCTTAACATGAATTAATTAACCAAGCACACTAATTATCTCAAATGAAAAAAACCGTACTCACACTCGGATGCCTTCTGTTTGTCAGCACCGCTGCGTTATTCGCAAAGGGAATCCTGAAACAGGCCGGCAAAATTACCCGTGAAACACCAACTGCAACTGTAGAACGTTGCAGCGTTTTGGATCACGAAGCGTATCTTCAGTCGCAAAATCCAAATCGTGCTGCTGAGGTGCAGGCTTACGAAGCCACAATTCAGAATTGGATTACGAACCAAGCGAACAACCCAACTACACAAGCAGTAATAACCATCCCTGTAGTCGTTCACGTAGTTTATAACACAACTGCGGAAAATATAACAGACAACCAGGTATTGTCACAGATTCAGGTATTGAATGAGGATTACAGCCTAACAAATCCAGATGCTTCAAGTATTCCGTCTGCATTCAATTCGGTGAAAGCCAATTGCGAAATTCAGTATTGCATGGCTACCGTTGATCCAAGTGGTAATCCGACTAATGGAATCAGACGTGTTTCTACTTCTACAACGACTTTCTCAACAAATGATGCCGTGAAATTCACTGCTCAAGGAGGAGACAACGCATGGCCAACAACGCAATACTTGAACCTTTGGGTGTGCGATCTTTCCGGAGGTTTGTTAGGTTATGGCGAATTCCCTACAGGGAATGCCACAAATACTTATGGACTTGTAATGGACTATCAGTGTTTCGGTAGTAACTACACGAGCTACGGCAGTGGATTCACTTTCACCAACGGTTTTGATCGTGGACGTACAGCTACACATGAAATCGGACATTGCTTCAATCTTCGTCACATTTGGGGTGATGATGGTACAGCTTGCACAGGATCTGATTTGTGCGCAGATACACCGAACCAAGCAGACGAAAACTACGGATGCCCTTCCTTCCCTAGCAATGCAAGTTGTTCAAACAGTGGTGATATGTCAATGAACTATATGGACTACACGAATGACGCATGTATGTATATGTTCACACTGAATCAAAAGACGCGCATGCTGGCAGTATTGAATTCGGCTCCGTACAACGCACTACAGAACTCCACTGCATGTCAGTCTGCTACTACTGGAGTTGATGGTGGAATTTCAGCAATTGTTTCTCCAGGAGCAACTCTTTGCGGAACGTCATTCACTCCACAAGTAACTTTGTTGAACTCAGGTACAACAACTCTTACATCTGCAACAATCAACTACCGCATTGATGCGAATACCAATCAAACTTACAACTGGACGGGATCGCTAGCTTCAAGCGCTAGCACTACTGTTACATTGTCACCAATGACAACAACAGTTGGAACACATACTTTCACAGCATTCACCAGCAATCCGAACAATACTACGGATGTAAATACTGCAAACGACCAACAGCAACGTACTTTCACTGTGAGCTCTTCTGGTCAGAACCTTCCTTACTCTGAAGGATTTGAAAGCACCACATTCCCTCAAGGTGGAATGACCTTAAACAATCCTGATGGGGCAACCACTTGGGCACGTACAACTCTTGCTGCCAAAACAGGTTCAGCATCCGCTTTCATGGATAACTTCGATTACAATGCAAATGGAGAAATTGATGAAATGATCCTTCCTAACCTGAACTTGTCTTCAGTAACCAACCCTGTAATGACCTTCCAGGTAGCGTACCGTTTATACACAGATCCTGCTGCCTCAACTCCGTACTCAGACACACTTCGTGTTTGGATTTCTACGGACTGTGGAACTACTTGGACACAGATTTACGGAAAATGGAGCTCAACACTTGCAACGGTAACCCCAGTATTCAGTACAACAGAATTTGTTCCTACAGCTACTCAGTGGAGACTAGAAACACTCTCACTAAGTGCATACCAGTCTTACTCTAATGTTTCGATCAAGTTCCGTCATGCAACTCAATTCGAGAACAATCTCTACGTCGACGACATCAACATTCAGAACACAACTGATGTGCAGAACTTGGTGATGACTAATGATGTGCAGATGTATCCGAACCCATCAACCGGTGTGATCAATATGGATGTGAATTTGTTCAACCGCGACAACCTTACGATCAACGTTACCAATTCAATTGGTCAGCGCGTAAGTCAAGTTAGCGACGAGAACACATTCGGTGGTCACTATGTTCTTGATCTCAGCAATGAGCCAAACGGAGTATACTTTATCGAAGTACAAACCGGCACAGGCGTAACTACACGCCGCATAGTGATCAGCCACTAAGAAAGTTTCACCTCAGAAATTCGAGACTTTGTCTATAAAGAGAGGGCTTCCGTAACGTTAGGAAGCCCTCTCTTTTTTATTTCTGAAATGCTTTGTACCTTCATCGCTACACACCGATATACCTAACCGAATGAAAAGACTTTTACTTCCTGTATTATTAATGGGTTTCTCGGCAATGAATGCACAACAGTTGCAACGTTGTTCGAGCTACGATTACCAGCAGCAACAATTGGCTGGGGATCCCGGCTTACAAGCTAAATGGGACGCCATTGATGCTCAATGCGCAACGGATGCTGCTGCTTATCCAAATGGTTATCAGGCTCGCGCCGTGGTAACAATCCCTGTGGTTGTTCACGTGGTTTACGCCAATACAACTGAAAATATTTCTAACACCAGGATCTATGAACAGATTCAGGTTTTGAACGAAGATTACAGAAAAACCAACGCGGATCGAGTTAACGTGCCTTCTGCATGGCAAGGAATTGCTGCTGATTGCGAGATCCAATTTTGTCTTGCAGCTGTAGATCCAAACGGCAATTGGACAGACGGAATCCACCGCGTGTCTACGACAACAGCTTCATTCAGCACCAATGATGGTGTAAAATCTTCTTCGACAGGCGGAACAAATGCATGGGACCGTAACGTTTACCTCAACATTTGGGTGTGCGATCTTGGTTCTCAATTGTTGGGCTATGCGCAGTTCCCTGGTGGTGCTGCTGCAACAGACGGTGTTGTGCTTCACTACAAATACACAGGAAAAACAGGAGCAACTTCTCCTTACAACAAAGGACGTACGGCTACGCATGAAGTAGGACATTGGCTTGGACTTCGTCACATTTGGGGTGATGATGGCACGGCTTGTACTGGATCTGATTTAATTTCAGACACACCAAACCAAGCAGGAGAAAACTACGGATGCTTCTCTGTTGGATCAGTTCAAACCGATGGCTGTACTAGTACTGCTCCTGGTATCATGTGGTCAAACTACATGGATTATACAGATGATGCTTGCATGTACTTCTTTACCGCAGGACAAAAAACCAGAATGTGGACAGTACTCAACGGTTCTCGCGCTCCGCTTAAAACATCTTTGGGTTGTGTAATTTCAGGTGTACAGAACCTGTCGTTGTCTAACGTGTTTAACCTTTACCCTTCACCTACTGACGGATTGGTAACACTTGACTTCGGAGCAGCTAATCCAAGCAAGTACGATATTTCGGTGTACAATACGCTTGGAGAAAAAGTTCAGGAAACGCACGTTGATATGCTCAGCGAACAAACAATGACACTTGATCTACGCAATCAGTCTGCAGGACTTTACTTCGTGGAAGTTCGCAGTGCTACAGAGAAAATCACTCGTCGCATCGTAATCCAGTAAGATTACGATTAATGATCAAAAAGAGTCGTTGGTTTCTAACCAGCGGCTCTTTTTGTTTTGGTAACTTTGCGAACCGAAAAAAACATCCTTATGCATAAGCCATCCAACCTTTCCGTACTACTTCAGAACACATCACTTTCACCGGAAATGAAAGCGATTGGAGACAAAGTCCTGAACGGAACACGTATCACTACTGCTGACGCCTTGTATCTCTACGAACATGGAGATGCCGGACTGCTTGGATCAATGGCCAATTTCGTACGTCAACGGTTACATGGAGATACCACATTCTTCAATCGCAATTTCCATATCGAACCCACTAACATCTGTGTGTACGATTGCAAGTTCTGCTCTTACTCGCGCTTGCTAAAACAAAAAGAAGGAAGCTGGGAACTTTCCATGGAAGAAATGCTGAACATCGTAAAATCATACGATGGAAAACCGGTTACCGAAGTGCATATTGTTGGAGGCGTTCACCCTAAAATGGGAATTGAATTTTTCGGAGAGTTGATTAAGAAAATTAAGAGTCACCGTCCTGATTTACATGTGAAAGGTTTCACGGCAGTGGAGTTGCATTACATGATACGTAAAGGAAAAATGTCGTATCGCGAAGGATTGCAATATCTTAAAGATTGCGGCCTTGACTCCATTCCCGGCGGAGGTGCAGAAATTTTTGATACAGATATTCGTAAACAAATTTGTGAAGACAAGTGCACATCAGAAGAGTGGTTGGAGATCCATCAGACGGCACACGAAATCGGAGTTCCATCTAACGTGACCATGTTGTATGGACATATTGAATCATTTGCACATCGCGTTGACCACATGAATCGCGTGCGTGAATTGCAAGACAAAACAAAAGGCTTCAATACATTCATTCCGCTGAAGTTCCGCAATCACGACAATCAGATGAATAATGTTCCTGAAGTTTCAGTAATCGAAGACATGCGCAACTATGCAGTGGCACGCATCTTCATGGATAACGTTGCACACTTGAAAGCATATTGGCCAATGATCGGCAGAAACAGTGCACAGCTGTCTCTCAATTTCGGGGTTGATGACATTGATGGCACGATCGATGACACAACGAAAATCTACTCGATGGCCGGTGCAGAAGAACAGAATCCCGCTCTTACTACCAATGAACTTGTAGATTTGATTGCAGGTGCAGGTCGTGTTGCTGCAGAACGAGACACATTGTACAATGTGATTCATTTGTACGAAACAGCGTAAAAGTCGGATAAATTGACTGTCGGAATTGTTGACCATATAATACTGAATACCAATATTTTAGTTTTATTCTTGGTCAATTTGAGTGTCCTCATTACGTTTTTTTTCAGGTTTCCATTGAAAATCTCTCCATCTATATTTACATCATCAGACCAATGCAGGTCTCTATGGACTGGACTTTAGATAAGGTTTGTATGCAGAAAGAGGGTCCTGCTAAACAAATGAACGTTTCTGATTACTGATCTTAATCCCGGTCATAATGCAAAAAAATCTGACTGTGATTATTATTTCTATAAGACAATAACATATCAGGACGCATGATCAAAGCAAATAGAAATCACGCTGCAATTACATCCCTGACATTCTCCTGAATGATCCCTCTACATTTGATCAAGTGAATTGTCTTGTTTACTTTTCACACGCTGTTTTTATACAAGCTATTTATTGAAAAAAAATGTTGTTATGGAAATACGTGCTGTAATATATGATATGGATGGATTGCTGGTCGATTCCGAACCTTGGTGGCGAGTAGCGGAGCGAAATATTTTCAGCAAACTGAGCGTTGCCCCAACAGAAGAAGATTTCGAAAAAATGATGGGCAATAGAATTCAGGAAGTCATTGTGAACTGGCACGCAAAACATCCATGGCCAAACTATAATTTAGAAGAAACACAAAACGCAATTATCGACGAAGTAGGCCGCTTGGTAACAACACATGCTGAGCTAATGCCCGGCGTTATTGAATCGCTAGAATATTGCAAAGCAAAGCAACTACCAATTGCATTAGCCTCCTCTTCACCACTGCGATTGATCTCGACATTCATTCATCGATATGGCATTGCTAACTATTTCTCTATTGTGCGTAGTGCCGAATTTGAGCAACGTGGAAAACCGCATCCAGATGTTTTTCTTACTGCTTCTGATGCGCTGAATATCTCACCAAAACATTGCCTCGTGTTTGAAGATTCTTATAATGGCGTTGTTGCAGCAAAAGCCGCTGGCATGACTTGCATTGCGATTCCTTCTCAAGAACATCGCAACCAAGAACGCTTTTCTATTGCTGATGAAATTTGGGATAATCTTCACAACATCAACACGAGCAAAATTATCTAAAGAGCAGTCTTCCCGAAAACAAAGAGACTATTGTGCGGTTAGTATACTATTCCGTTGGACGATTTTTTACATACTCGCGCCACTTCTCAATAACGTCATGCATATCCTGAGGAAGTTCAGACTTGAATTCTACCCACTTTTTAGTCGTAGGATGAACAAAACTCAATGTCTTGGCGTGTAAAGCTTGTCTTGGACACATCTTGAAACAATTGTCTACAAACTGCTTGTAGCGCGTGAACATAGGACCTTTCACCATTCTATCTCCACCATAGGTTGAATCATTGAACAATGGATGGCCAATGTATCGCATATGCGCGCGAATCTGATGTGTGCGTCCGGTTTCAAGTTTACATTCTACTAAAGTAACATAACCGAAACGCTCAATCACTTTCCAATGTGTAACAGCATGCTTACCGAAATCTCCGTCAGGAAACACTTCCTGCATACGCCGATCTTTCAAACTGCGTCCGATATTCCCAGTGATCGTTCCTTCGTTTTCTTCAAAATCGCCCCACACCAAAGCGTAATAGCGACGATCATTTGTCCGATCAAAAAACTGCTTCGCCAAAAATGCCAGTGAAAATTCATTCTTGGCAATGACCATTACTCCGGAAGTATCTTTATCCAAACGATGAACCAAACCTGGTCGCGACTCGCCAGATTGAGAAGGTAAATTTTTGAAATGCCACAACAATCCATTTACCAAGGTACCAGTGAAATTTCCGAAACCAGGATGAACAACCAAACCTGGATGCTTATTGACAATCAATAAATCGTCGTCTTCATAGTCAATCTTAAATGGAATATCTTCCGCAAGAAGTTCAAAAATCCTCTTGGGCTCAGGTAACAAAATGGAAATAACATCGTTGCCCTTAACCTTATAACTCGATTTAACCGGATTGTCATTCACCAACAAATTTCCGGCGTCAGCACCTGCTTGTATTTTCGTTCGCGAAATATGTCCGCCTAACTTAATCTGCAAAAACTTGTCTATACGAAGCATTTGCTGCCCTGCATCCACAACAATGCGATGATGTTCGAATAATTCCTGTTCGGAACCTTCATCCGCCAATTCAATATCTTCTTTATGATTTTCCAAAGTTCTGCAAAGATACGCCTTTCAAAGGTCATAAGTCGGGAACATTTGTCTTCAGAAATTAATTGAAACAAGTACAGAAACTCATTGTTTCAGAACAGCACTCTGCAATTTGGCAATAAGGCCTGTACAACCTGCACATCGTACGGGTCAAGCGGATTACCACGTAAATCCAGAACGACAAGTTCTTTGAGAAAGCAAATGTTGCTTGGTATTCTCGAGATTTTATTACCGCGTAAGGAGAGATAGGTCAATCCTTCCATCCGAGCAATTGCCGGTGGTAATAGTACGATATTGTTGCTATCGAGCCACAATTCACCGAGATGTGTCATGCTATAGAGTTGCTTCGGTACTCCATCCATCTTGCATTTGTACATCACTAATTTCTGCAGTTGTGACAATGTAGAAAATTCATCTGGCAAGGTATCGATGCATGAATTGTATAAGCGCAGTTCAACAAATGTCTTGGAGAAAAATCGAACAGATGATGTAAAACACAAAGTATCAGTATTCGCATTTATTGAAAGAGATTGCAGACGACTGAGACCGAAAATTCCCTCAGGGATAGTATCAAAGGCAGTTTGTCCAAGCTCGATGAACTTCAGATTACTCCACAGTCCTATCGAATCAGGTAGGGTCGTCAATGCATTACCCGTTGACGAAAAATAAATCAGTCCATGCAGCGCTAAAAAAGTTGACGGCAACTTTGTGAATCCGTTGTTATTTAGTCGCAATGCCATAAGCGAAGTCAATGAAGGCAAACGCGACATTTGCTTTTTATCATTCACGATGACACTTCCGTCCAGTTGAAGTCGATACGCTACAGTCACATTTTTCGCAGCATCCTTAATATCCATATAGACCTGTGATCCTGAAGGAGCAACAGTATTCCACGGATTTGGTTGAGCAAAACTTTGCGCGGAAAAAATCAATAGTATGATGAGAAATAACCGACGCATTACTCTATAATCATTTGAGTGATTACTTGGAGATTTTCTCCGAGCAACTCGATCACGTACTTCCCTGCAGACAAATCAGCTACATAAATAGTAGCCGCATCAGCACCGGAATTTACTTGTGTAAGAACAAGACGACCATTCATGTCATAGATGTTAATTCTTGTCACCTCACTCATTCGTGCCCCGCTCAACTTTATATCTGTGCTAGCAGGGTTGGGATATATTGACAATGCGACTTCATTTTCCGATAATCCCAATCCGATATCCGCTACCTGACCGTTGCTCGTATCTACCAATGAGACTAAACCGGCACCATTCACAGAACGCAATCCAATGTAATACCACACTCCCGGCGTAAGCGTTGCAGGAATAGTGAAGGAAAGATTGAGACCGTTCGATGTCCAAGCTACAAAATCAGAATCACCTTGCGTTGTGCCAATGCAGTAACGATATTCCACTATATCGGAGTTACTATCCAATGCCGCAAACCAGTTGCCTTGAATTTGTGTCAGGTTATACGTTGTATTGGTGTCCATTCCACTACCATCCATAGGATGAACGAAGAATTCAGGACGTGTCCAATCGACAGACAGATACTGTTCACCTAAGAACGACATTAACTGCGCACTATCACGTACCAATGAACGCACAACGCCAGCCGGTGGAAAAATGCCCAAGGTTTGGTATCTCAAATCAGCATTCATATTTCCTACAGTCACTGCTACAGGTGTGCTAATGCTTCTTGATTTGAACACACGGAAATTATCCACTTTCCACTTGCAATTTCCACTGCGGAACGACACGTAGCTTCCAGTCAATTTCGGAGTAGTGTCTGTCCAACTTCCAATAAAATTATTGTCTTGGTATACTTCAATTTTTCCAATAATTCGATCATAGATCACTTTCCAATCGTAACTCTGACCAGCCACTACGGTCATTGGAAATGATGCGCGTAAGCTGAATACGTCATTAATGACTTCGTAAAACTCAAGCTGACTTTGATCGGCTCTGAACCAAACGAAATACCCGTTCCCTCTGTTTGGCAGCGAAGCGCTATCGCAGAAAAAATGGAATCCGGCTCTACGGTTATTTCCTGTACCACTAATTGAACCTTGCCAGTTGTATAAATAACGATCTGCCGCATTTTGTACTACAGGCGTAACGATGCTTGTATTTGAAATATTCTCATCTGATTGCTCAAGTACAAAATTGTTTGCGTTCCAAACTCCCGTATATACCGTCCATTGCGGATCGATGTAACCTTCTTCAAAATCATCGTTGAAAAATCCATTGGCAACATTGGCTCTCCATTGATATCCATCGAAGTCAGCAACCTGATAGAATGCTTGCGCAACACCGGAACCTCCATTATCAGTATCTGTGAATCCGCAATTGAAATTCTGAGTGATCCAACTCGGAGTCTGATTGACTAATGTGATTGGTTGCGTCATGTCGGAAGTGCAGTTCCAAATTGCAGTAAACCCCGGTCGTGTAGTTGCACCATCTGATTTAAACCTATAAGAAATTGATCCTCCTGAGGAGACGACTGTTCCCGGTGAATTCGTTCCTGTATATGCGCCAATCAATGGTGCAGTTGCGTTCGGTCCGTCGTAAATGAATAACGTGTCATAATTGAGCTCTACATCAAATTGAGAGAACGTTAAGGAAACACTTGTAGCTGCATCCGGCGAAATGGTTGTCGTGTAGTTTTCGCTATCGTAATAATTGCGAGACGGTCCGCCCATATCCCAAATGGTATCTGAACAAGGAACAACAGCACACGTAGAGAATCTATCTTCTATCGCTTGCCAATATTGTGTAAAGCCATCATCATATCCCAGCGCCCAAATTCCTATTCCACCTAAGTTTCGTTGATTTACAATATCATATCTCCGCTTCATACTGTACGAATTCTCCCAGAAGCATTGACGCCAAGCAGTAGAAACCTGAAAAGAGAAATATGGAGTAAAACTCACCGGGTCATAACGAGGAACAGAATAGTATCCATTTGCGTTATTCAAGATTGTTGAGAATGTACGTGATGCAGAGAAATTGCCCGTAGTTGCTGAAGGAATTGTACTGCCCACGGTTTCCCATTCTCTTCCATAATAAGGCAAACCGAGAAGCAACTTATTTGTTGGCATTCCTTGAGCGAGATAGAATGTAATCGAACGAGTTAACGTACGATTGTAAGACGTTTCAAAATTGTACAATGGATCATCGGGTCCGGCAGAAGTACTTCCCGACCAATAATAATCGTATCCCATAATGATGAACAAATCGACATACGGTGTAAGATTCGGAATGTCAAACACGTTGCTCCAATCCACAGCGTACAGCGCGATACTTAATTCTGATCCCGGTATTTGTGTATGCAGTTGCGTGCTCAGGTTTTGAATGAATGCTGTAAAAGGGGCAGCGTTTCCAGAAGTCATGCCTTCGAAATCTATATTCACTCCTTTTCCTCCTCTTGCTTGGAGATCACTAATGATGTTTGTAATGAATGTGTTCTGTGCCGCAGTGCTAGCTAAGAAAGTAGAGTGACTTCCGAATAACGTAGCACAAATATGCACATCCACACCATTGTTAATTGCCGAAGTAACGGCACCACTGGTCAACCAATTGTAACTTGCATTCGTGTTGTTTCCGGTTGTTGGACTTACCGCATAATCGAAATAGCAAAGATCACTCAATAAGTTCCATTGGTAATTATTGTATACAGTTCCACTCCAATACGGATGCCATCCAAAGACGCGCTTCTCTAATGTACATCCTCCTTGTGCTTGGGCATTATTCAGTCTCGCAGTGGAAGCTCCTTCATTTGCATGTAAGCTGTCCCAGAACTGGTCGCTACGTGCGCCAAATGAAGAATAATACTTGGATTGCTCTTGAACCGCTGAGTTCTGCTGAGCAGACAAGAGGGTTGAAAGTGCAACTAGTGTATAAAATAGAGCAGTTCTCATGGAGGTAAGGCTATGCAAGATAACAAATTGGCGTGGCATTACTTGCTATTCACCGAAAATGCCCACTGCTCAATTCCTTCATAATAAGCTTCCGCAACTTCAATGGTTCGCGTGGAAGCCTTCTGACCAGAAACAGGATCAATTGTGTTCATTTTCGAAAGCACCAACGCTTCAACCATGTTGTCTTGATACAATGTTTCTCCAAACACTATTGGACCATGAACCAATCGTGTCATCGATAAATTACGAGCATACACACCAGCGCTTCCCGCATATCGGCAGCTAAATGAGAGATAACCTGCATCAGTAGGTTTAGCCAGTGGAACAGATAGTCTTTTCGTGAATTGTTGTCCAACGTAAGTACATACATTCACGCTATGCTCGATATCATCCAGCAATAGTAACCGAAGAAAATCGTATCGTTTATCGAAATCATTCAGTTCTCCTGCTTGAAACGCTCCCGGAACAAAAAGCATACAATTATTCTTTGTAGTAGGGTGCGACCAAGGCGAGTTGGTATCATCGACATTGTAGTGGATGATCAGGCTGATATCCGGTTTGAAGTTATTGATGAGTTCCGCGCGTTTTCTCAATTCCACATCACGAAAAACAAAGCGAAATATAGAACGATCATCCGCCAGCTTTCCGCTTTTCAAATCCCTGTAATTCTGATTCTCGGGATCCACTTTTAGAAGTGAATCTAATGTGCCTAGATAGAACTTCTGCTTCCACTCCTCAAATGTTAAACCGAAGGCTGTGAGCGTTGGTCCATTTCTCGTAAACATCACCTCAGCGCCAGCATTACGTAATCGAGCGGCCAAAGCAACAGCGGTTTGCCAGGTCAATTGACCTTCCGCAAATGCTACATGAAGGCTATCCTCCCCATACGGTATGTTGAGCGAAATAAACTTCTGTTCCAACTTTCCTGTCACCGTATCATTGGCGATGTGTCCAGGATCAATAGCAATTCGATATCCAGCCAAAGGCTTTTTCGCGTTGAAAGAAATTACATTCTCACTGGTCTCTTGGCGCGCGTACTTCTTTTGCCATGCAGCACCAAATGGCTTACTCCCTTTCAATAGAATAGCCTGATGAGAATCTTGACGCGATTCCTCATTCATGATACGCTTGTAAATTGGTAGTTCGCTCCAAAAAATTCGCGTTTCTGGAATATTTTTCTCCTTGTTTTCAGGAGAAGCATACATGGAAACTGAATAGAGATCGATGGAATAATAACTATACAAAGAACTATCTGCAACGAGATACGTGTTCGCTTTGCTGGAATAATGTTTGGATAATGAGTCTGCTTCACGAATAATCATCTGCCCGTTAACCGTACAACTTCCCAATACCCATAGCGCCGCTATCCACTGTCTCATTGTCTCTTTCTTCTCTTATTAATTCGAGTGAACACTAATTTTCCATCAGCATATTCCTTGAAAACAAATTTCTTCTTGTCACACCTCGACATCGCATAAGTTGAACGGTGCCCGAATTCATCGTACTTGATTTCTTCAAAGAAAAGCTCGAAGCATGGATTGCCGTCTTTCCCGATCTTAGTGATCCGCGTCACCTCTCTCGTTTTTATAGCCGTCAAGGAATCGTACTCCATGATATTGACTTTTGTTTTCCGGTAATAGTTCATAGGGTCAATAAACTTCGGCAAGGTTGTGTGAGTAGTTGTTACCGACTTCAATTTTCCATTGGCAAAATACGCCTTCACCACTTGTTTTTTGGTTCGGGTTTGCCCTTGTGCATTCGCTTGAGCAATCAATGCGAATAAAAAGAAGATGATGAAAATTGCGCGCACTGTATAAAGTTACACAAAAGCTCTTCTGCCTTATCTTTGCTCAAATGAAAATCCGAATTCCATTTACTGAGTACGAACTCAAAGCCGTTCGATCTGGCGGCGCAGGTGGTCAACACGTGAATAAAGTGTCGAGCC
>Ga0114980_10000266_pt1 | contig 37292 bp, 29 predicted proteins | sample S_140806_EF_Meta_FD_87018 | JGI IMG/M metagenome (GOLD analysis project Ga0114980, IMG submission 87018) | Freshwater microbial communities from Lake Simoncouche, Canada to study carbon cycling - S_140806_EF_MetaG | ecosystem: Environmental > Aquatic > Freshwater > Lake | place: Lake...
CTTACATGTGCAACCACATCGATCGCTCTTACCGCAACAGGCGGTGGAACCTACTTGTGGAGTGACGCATCAGCGAGCACAACTGCAACATTGAACGTTAGCACTCCTGGAACCTACACAGTAACTGTCACTTCAGCCAACGGTTGTGCAGATACTGAGTCGATCACCATTACGCAAAGCACCGCAGTACCAACTGCCGGAATTACTGCTCCAGCAACAACCGTTCTTACATGTGCAACCACATCGATCGCTCTTACCGCAACAGGCGGTGGAACCTACTTGTGGAGTGACGCATCAGCGAGCACAACTGCAACATTGAACGTTAGCACTCCTGGAACTTACACGGTAACGGTTACTTCAGCCAACGGATGTGCCGACACTGAGTCAATTACCATTACGCAGAATACTGCAGCACCAACTGCAGGAATTACGTCACCTTCAACCACAACACTAACATGTGGAACCACGTCGATTGCACTTACCGCAACAGGTGGTGGAACCTACTTGTGGAATGACGCATCAGCAACGACAACGGCAACATTGAACGTTAGCACTCCAGGAAACTACACAGTAACTGTCACTTCAGCCAACGGATGTGCCGATACTGAGTCAATTACAATTACGCAGAATTGTGTTATCGACGCAATCGATGACTTATATAGCCAAATAAATGGGTACTTAGGAGCTACAACATCATCTGTTCTTGACAACGACCAAGTGGATGGAGCCTTGGTAGTTTCATCTGATGTGAATTTAACTTATGTTTCAGGAGATTCGCAATTAACGTTGAATCCAGATGGGACAATTACAATTGCTCCTGGAACAACAGCAGGGAATTATACTTTAACCTATCAAATTTGTGTTTTGGTTAATCCTTCATTCTGTGATCAAGCCATTGTCACTGTAACAGTGTCAACTGCTGTTATCGATGCTGTTGTTGACACCTACGGACCAATCAACGGATACACGGGCGGCACAACAACTTCAGTTCTGACCAACGATCTATTGAACGGTTCATCGGTTAATGCTTCAGAGATAATATTAACTTCAGTTACTGTTCCATCTGGTCTTACGTTTAATGCTGACGGCACAATCAGTGTATCCGCAGGAACTCCCGCAGGAACTTATTCTGTTACTTATCAGATCTGTGAGAACTTGAATCCAGGCAACTGTGATCAAGCCACTGCGACAATAGAAGTTGTAAATAATGCTCCGGAGGCAAATCAAGATTCAGTCTCTACGAATGAAGATGCGAGTGTGGTCATTTCTGCGGTTAGCAACGACATTGATATTGATGGAAACATAGATCCAACATCAGTTACCATAGTAGACCAACCAAATAATGGAATTGTTTCAATTGATCCTGTAACAGGAGTTTTGACCTACACTCCAAATTCAAATTGGAATGGTTCGGATACGCTGATTTATCAGATTTGTGATTTGGGAACACCTGTGCTTTGCGATACGGCATACGTTTTCATTACAGTGAATCCAATCAATGACGGCCCAGCTGTGAATCAAGACCAAGCGTCAACAGATGAGGATGTATCAGTAGTAATAGATGTCACTATCAATGATACAGATATTGACGGAAGTATTGATCCAACTACAGTCAATGTTGTTGAGGGCCCAATTAATGGCTCTGTAGCTATTGATCCTTTCACTGGAGTGATTACTTATACGCCAAATGCAGGATTTACAGGTGTAGATACGTTCGTGTACATCGCATGCGACAACGGAACTCCATTGCCTGCCCTGTGCGATACAGCAGTGGTTACTATCAATGTAGTACCTTGCCTTTCTAACCCAGCTTTTGACTGTGATGGAGATGGAGTAACAAATGGAAGTGAAATCGCTGACGGCACAAATCCAGAGGATCCTTGCAGCTTGTTAATCGGAAGTCAAACGGTGACTCCTTCAATTGAATGGATAGGCCTAGATTGTGACAATGATGGACTTGATAATGGTGCTGAATTGGACAACAATACAAATGTCTTTAATCCAGACACGGATGGAGATGGAGTTACTGATGGCAGTGAAGTTGGTGATGTTACAGATCCATTGAATCCATGTAGTTTCAATCCAAGTAGTGTAACATTAACTCCTTCCATAGCTTGGTTAAGTTTGGATTGTGATAATGATGGGTTAGACAATGGAGATGAGTTGACGAACAACACAGACGTTTTTAATCCGGATACGGACGGTGACGGTGTCCTTGATGGAACGGAAGTTAACGACCTCACAAATCCTACAGATCCTTGTGATTTGTTAGTTACCAGTATTACTGTCGCTGCAACTGCAGAATGGTTAAGTTTGGATTGTGACAACGACGGATTATCGAACAGCATAGAAATTGGTTTAGGTACCGAAGTCTTTAATCCAGATACCGATGGTGATGGAGTCATTGACGGAACTGAAGTTGCTGATCAAACATTGCCATTAGATCCATGCAGTCTCGAACTTACAAGTATCACACTTACACAATCAGCCCAATGGGGTGAATTAGATTGCGACAATGATGGTGTGTCGAATTCATTGGAAGCCACAAGTGGAATTGATCCGTTTAATCCGGATACAGATGGCGATGGTGTGCTCGATGGAACAGAGTTGTTGGATGAAACTAATCCATTGGATCCATGTAATTACCTGGCAGAAAGTCAAACAGTAACACCTAGTCTTGAATGGAATAACTTGGATTGTGATGGAGATGGTTTAACCAATATCGAAGAGTTGAATGGAAATTCAGACCCTCAGGATCCATGCAGTCCAGTGAATTGCGAATTAACAATTCCACAAGCCATTACACCGAATGGTGATGGGTTCAATGAAGTTTTTGTCATCGATGGAATAGAGAATTATCCAAACAATGAATTGATTATTTTCAATCGTTGGGGTGCTGAAGTTTTCAGAGCAAATGGTTATTCAAACGATTGGAACGGAAAGTCAACAAGCGACTTCAATATTTGGGGTGAGGATTTACCTACTGGAACCTACTACTATTTGTTTGATACAAAACAGGATGGGGTGAAACCAATGACTGGATTTATTTACCTCACGCGTTAACGAATAATAAAAAGTATTCACATGAGAAATATTTTGAAAAGCATTTTCATACTAGCTGCAGTGATTGCATCCACAGCTGGTTATGCACAACAAGACCCTTTATTTACCCAGTCATTTGACAACATGATTTATGTGAATCCTGCTTATGCGGGTAGCAGAGGCATGTTGAATTTTACGGACTTAAGCCGTGTGCAATGGGTCGGTTTCGACGGGAATCCACGTTCAAACGCAATTAGTTTGAATTCTCCGATTTTCAATGAATCGTTAGGTGGAGGATTAAATCTAATTAATGACGCTGTTGGACCTGTAAAACAAACAATGGTATTCGGAGATTTAGCGTATTCAATTAAGTTGAATGCATCTGGTGCGCGATTGGCATTCGGACTGAAAGCCGGATTTAATTTGATAAATATCAATACTTCGGGACTAGTGACAACTGATTTGAATGATCCAGTTTTGATTCAAAATGTTCAGAATAAATTGAATCCAAACTTTGGAACAGGAATTTATTATCACTCTTCGAAATTTTATGCGGGTATAAGTTCGCCTAAAATTCTGAAGCAGAGTTATGACGGTGTCTCAACCACAAACCTTGAAAAGAGACATTACTTCGGTATAATCGGAGGAGTTGCTAGTTTGAATGCTGAGTGGAAGTTAAAACCTGCTGCTCAAGTCAGAATTACGCAAGGGTCGCCACTTAGCTTAGATCTAAGCTTAGCAACCATTTATCGTGATAAGTTATGGTTGGGAGCTTTGTACAGACTAGATGCTGCTTATGGAGTGTTTGTTCAATTCCAATTTTCACCTCAACTTAAAATGGGTGTTGCAACAGATTTCGACGCAAATGAAATGAGGAGCTACAATACGGGTTCTTTTGAGTTCATGATATCCTATGACTTGAACTTTAAAAAAGAAGGTGTTCGGTCACCACGTTATTTTTAAAAATTAGCAATGAAAAAGTTATTACTGTTATTAATAGTCCTCGTTGTAGGATTTAATTCATCAGGTCAATCTCTTAAATTGAAAAGAGCAAATCAAAAGTTCGAGCATTTGGCTTATGCCTCTGCTATTGGATTGTACAATGACATGCTCGGATCTAAGAATGAATCGCCAGTTATGTTGTTCAATCTTGCTATGTGTTACTACAACACCAACAGAATGCAAGAAGCTGTAGCTGTTTTTTCGAAATATTTGAATACCACACCAGGCACAGCTGATGAATTGTTTTACTATGCTCAAGCATTGAAGCAAGTGGGCAAAACGGCTGAGGGAGATGAGCAATTGAAGAAATTGTTTTCTCTTTCAAGTTCTGATTTGCGAGCGAAATCTCTGATCGAAAATCAGAATTATTTAGATGAAATTAAATCCAGAGGTGAGCAATACACTGTTAAGAATTTGAAAGTAAATTCTGAAGGTTCTGATTTTGGAGGCTATCCATATTTCGATGAAGTATTGTTTTTATCAACGAGATACGAATCACTTTCCGTTAAGCGTGAATGGACTTGGGACGGAACTCGCTTTTTGGATGTATTTACAGCAAATGAGAATAACGGTGAGTTAACAGAAACAGGAATGTTAAGGCCCATTTGTTCGAAGTACCACGAAGGACCGTTGTGTTTTGATGGTGGCACGGGATTGTATTTTACCCGAAACAACGCCGGTAAAACAAAATTTGATCAAAACGGAATTCGTAATCTTTCATTGTTTTTTGGATCTGTAGATAAATCAGGCGGTATCTCTGAAACACTAATGCCTTTTTGTTCTTCTGAATATTCAGTTGGTCATCCAGCACTCTCTCCAGATAAAAAGACGCTGTACTTCGCTTCTGATATGCCCGGTTCTAAAGGTGTAGATATCTACGAAGTTTCAGTTCTAGGTTATGGAAAATGGGGGACTCCGAAAAAGGTTGAAGGAAATATAAATACAGATGGCGACGAAATGTTCCCTTTTGTGTCTTCAGACGGAACGTTATTCTTTTCCTCAAATGGACATGTGGGTGTGGGTGGTCTAGATGTTTTTCGTCGAAATTCAAATGGTGAAATTCAAAATTTGGGACAACCGCTAAATAGCATGAATGATGATTTTGCTTTTATTCTGAAAAGCGACAAAAGAAGCGGTTATGTTTCCTCAAACAGAGCCGGTGGAAAAGGAGACGATGACATCTATTCTTTCAACTACACAGGACCTCTAGAGATCACAATTGCAGGTGTTATCACAGATGAAAAGACCGGAGCAAAACTTGCAAATGCCTATGTTGTAATTAAAGATGAAAAAGGTAAGCAGATCACTTCAGTTAAGACTGATAATGAAGGAAATTACAGTCTTTCGGCATTAGCTGGCAAAGCGTACACGATTGAAGTGAAAATGGAAGGCTTCACGAATCAATCTGCTGAAGTCGTAACTAAAGATGAGAATCTTACACAAGATTTTAAGCTGATTAAAGGAGGTGTCGAGTTTGTTTATGAAGTGAAAGACAAATTAGAGAAAACGCAGGTAGAGGGTGTTAAAATTCAAGTGAAGGACAATAGATTCAATAGTGCATTTGATCTAGTCACTTCTGAGTCTGGAAATATTTCACGTAATGAGCCAACTTATAAAATTGGCGATGCTGTTGACTTGCAAATTACGTTGTCTAAAGATGGATATTTAGATAAGACGGTTCAACTGAAAACTACCGTGAAGTCGAACATTGTAATCGTTTCAGAGTTATTAGATCTTTCTATTAGCAAGCTTGTTGTTGGTGGAGACCTGAATGACCTCATTGAAATTAATCCGATTTATTTTGATTACGGAAAATTTGTAATTAGAAAGGATGCAGCAATTGAATTGGATAAGATCGTTTCAATCATGAATAAATACCCAACCATGAAAATTGAGTTGGGTTCGCACACAGATTGTAGATCGAGTATGACTTCTAACCAAAAGTTATCTGACAAGAGGGCTAAGGCTTCTGCTGATTACATTAAGTCGAAGATTACTGAACCAAGTCGAATTAGCGGAGTGGGGTACGGAGAATCTAAATTGAAAGTGAATTGTCCGTGTGAAGGAAATGTAAAATCCGATTGCCCAGAAGAAGAACATCAGAAAAACAGAAGAACCGAGTTTATTATTATTTCTGTGAAATAGAACTATAAGCTTGAATAGATTCAAGAATTAATTCTTTTTTTCTTTCGATACTTCCATTTAAAATTACATGCCGAGTTTGATTTTCAATCAACTCGGTTTTGTATTTTAAAAGCAAACTATTCCGGTAGACTTGATTCGCAGCGCTTCGCAGCGCATCTTCTTCCCACTCAACATCAGGTGCGCACAAAAAGTGAATGTCCATTTTGTAGGAAGGAAGAATTTCTAGTTCAGGTAAATTCAATTTAAAAACCTCATCATTCCAAATTCGAAGAACGAAAATATCGGTGTCGAAAATTTCATGAACGTATGATTTTCTCTGAGTGAAAAGAGCACACTGCTCTTTTACAATCTCTTTAAAGTCCTCTTCGCTTGCTCGGAAAATTTTCTTTTCTTCTAAATATTCACGCGCATATTCTAAGACACAAACAGAATTCGAAAGCTCTGATGATAGCCATTTGGAAAAGGTTGTTTTGCCACTCGATTCTGGACCCGTGAAAGCAATGCGCATTGAATACTTTGTTGTTACTTTGCAAAGATGTCAAATACTGAGCGACTCTCGTCGAAAATAAAACAACGCGACTTCAAATTGAATGCGCTACTTGAATTAACTGAAGCTATCAATGCGAATAGTTCAGAGGAAGATTTGATTTTCCAATTTCAAAATATTGTACAAACGCATTTGGGAATTGAGAAATTGGCGCTCTTTGTTAAGCGTGAAGATTGGCAATGTTTGCTTCAGTACGGCGACATGAATGTTTCAGAATTTGTGATTCCCGCCGATGACTTTTTTCATACAAATAAAGGTGTTGCGCTTTCGGAAGATGCTTCGCATGAATCTTACGATGTCGTAGTTCCTGTATTGCACAACAATCAACCACTAGCTATTGCGCTTGCAGGAGATAACGCTGAGGATGCGCGCGGAATGAGTCCTACGGTGAAGCACATGCGCTTCCTTCAAACTTTAACATCGGTGCTTAGTGTTGCTCTCGAGAATAAACGATTGCTTACCAATTTGGTTCAACAAGAAAGATTAAAAAAAGAGTTGGAACTAGCCGCAGAAATGCAGCAGTTACTTTTGCCCAATCATTTTCCAGATACTTCTGTATGGAATGTTCAAGGGATATACAGAGCCCATCAGCAAGTTGGAGGTGATTACTATGACGTGTTTCAAATCAACGAGCACGAATGGGTCTTTTGCTTAGGAGATGTTTCAGGCAAAGGAATGCCCGCAGCTTTTTTAATGTCGAATTTTCAAGCTTACGTTCGAAACGCTTTCGAAGATAATCGTCCCGATTTGACTAACCTGGCTAATAAGCTGAACAAACGCGTTTGGGACGCTGCTCAGGGCGAGAAGTTTATCACCTTTTTCTTAGCTGTCTATAATTCGAAAGGCAAAGAGTTGGAATACGTGAACTGCGGACACAACGCTCCTGTATTCAAAACAGGAAATGAATTCAAACATTTCGGAGCAACAGCTATTGGTTTGGGAATGCTTCCTGAATTGCCGAAGGTGAATTCAGTTAAGATTGAAATTCATTCGGGAGATTTGCTCCTAGGCTATACAGATGGACTTGTTGAAGTGAACAATGCTGAAGGTGATTACTTCGAAATTGAAGGCATTGAAAAAAACATGAAAGGCTCACACGCCAAGGATGTTTGTATATCAGTTGAGAATGCCGCAAACAATTTTCGCGGAGAGTGCCTGTTCAGCGACGATGTTGCAATTTTGGCTATTTGTTGGAAATAGCCTGTTCTTGTTTCTTCAGATGAAACAAATCCATTGCAACTAAAATTCCTATGAATCCCCAAAACGGCACCGATGCCTTGTCCGTGTCTAAATAATTGTTCAAGGTGCCGTGCACGAAATAGGTAATTAATCCTAAGAACGCACTGGCTATAATTGCTCGGTGTTCTTTTTCTACCGCAGCATAAAACAATTTAAACCCGAGCACAAGTGTATACACAAAAATTGAAATAAATAGCAGCAAGCCCAATACCCCTTCTTCCGCAAGAGGACCCAAGTATTCGCTGTGTGCGTTACCGCCATCGCCGTTGTTCGTGCTTATAATGGTGCGATCTTTCGCTTGTTGAAACGGAGCGTAAACGAATTGATAAGTTCCAGGTCCCCATCCAACAATGGGCCTTCTGTGAAACATTTCCATGGCGCAATGCCATCGGTTCAATCGTTCTAGATTCGAGGCATCAGAGGATACGTTCGATATAGAGGAAACGTGTTCATCTAATTTGTCGCTACTCTCTTGTTTGTTCTGCCCCAGTTGCTGTTGAATCGTGTTCCAAGAAAAATAAAATACACTTCCTGAAATAAGTGCCCCGTAGAATACATATTTCAATGGAATGCGAAGCATCATGATTAGTAGTACTCCAAATGCAACCACAACAGAAACCCAAGCCGCACGTGTGAAAGACAGCACAAGTCCAATGGACACAATGAGCAGGGCAGCGTACATTAAGAAGGTCACCAAGGGACTTTTCTTTTTCAAAAAAAGTAAGCCAATGGAAACTGGAAAAAACATAGCCAAAACAGCGCCGTAGCTCGTGTGATCTTTGAATAAAGGCTCCATAACCCAATGCGCACTTTCTTTGTCGAAATTGAATTGAGCGTGTCGTGTTACGGTATAAATTATTACAATGCAGAGTGGCGCTAAATAACTCGCGAAGAATTTTTTTATGTTGGAAAGGTCTTGGAAAAGATGAGCGCCAAGTAAATAAAATCCCGAGATAAACCAAAGTCGTGTAGCAATGAATTTAAATGAGACAAGCGGATACTCGCTTGTTACAGCGGTGAAAACCATCCACAACAAATACAAGCCAATAATGTAGGTGAAAGGATGTTTGAATATTCTTCGGTCTACGCTTTTTCCGGAAATGATCTTGAAAATCATCAAAAGTAAAAGAGCCGCTATGATGGGTTCAGTAGGTAGGTACATGCCAATGTGAGCCACTTCCATTTCCTCAAGATTAATACTCAAAGGAGTGGCCATTACACTGAAGAACCATACCCATTCGATTTTGTGAATGGCCAACCACAAGGCAAACAGGGCAGCAGGAAGAATAAAGAGAAAGTACATTTCAAACGCAACGGCAATCCCCTGGGTAAGAGCGAAGATGCTTCCCCAAAATAGAATTGGTTTGTTTTGAATAAGTGCTGTGAAGGCCTTCACTGCTTAAGCCTTTTTCAACTTTTCAATATTGTCACGAACTAAAATCACCACCACCCCGAAGACGAATGTAGCCATGGCACTTACCACAACAATGAGCCATCGAATGGGGTATGACTTTTTATCGGCAGCCGCGGCCTTGTCTACTACGAGGTGAGAAGAGATGTCAGACTCAACGTCAATCTTCATCAGATCATAACGCTTTCTAAGGATCTGCATTTTTTCATATCCTCCGTCAATTTCGCTTTCAATTTTCTTGTAACGCGTTCCGTATTTAGAAAGGAAGTCCATCTGAACTTTGATTTCTTGGGCTCGATCGGGATGTCCTTCCACAATGGCTGTTCCGTATTGTTCAGTTAAATAGGCAATCTGGTCTTTGTAGCTATACACCCCTTTCTCTTGAAGATACTGCATGGAGTCTTCAAGAATTTTTATTTCGGTTTGAAGGAGCTCTAATGAGGATTTAGCATACAAGAATGCCGACATTGCGCGATCGCTGCGCATTTGGTTACTCACCGAGTCGGTAAGCTGTGCAATGTCGTTTGCAATGTCTCTAGCGCGCTCAGGAGATGCGTCTAGCACCGTAATTTCAATAGATCCAAATCGAGTTAAGTCAGCAGAAACGTTTTCGTTGTATTCTTTTCCGATTAAAGTGTTCGCTCCGCGGTCTGTTTTGGCAATATCGTATACTTCCCAAAGGTTATACTTCTCAATAATTCTTCCTCGAACTTGATCCGAGTTAATAATCTGCATTAAACGCTCTGCGTCTTCTTCCTCGCCGTAGGCAAGAACGTCAGATTTCTTAACATCTTCTAAAAGTTGCTCCCCGAAGCTGTGCTGCTGCGAAGCGAAAAGCACAACAGTGCTTTTGTATTTTTCTGTAATCAGAAAGGAAGCTGCTGCCGCAATTATTGCTGCTGCTGCAGTTACGAGGAACAGGTGTTTTCTCCACTTGAAGACAACGACTAATAGATTAGACGAATTCAGGGATTCTTCAGAATTATTTCCTTGGTTATTCATGCTTTGGTCAATGATTGTGCAAAAGTAAGGTCTTTTGAAGGCGGTTTGAACTGCTTAAAGGAGTTTGGTCGGAAATATTGCCCTAGCGCTATTTTCGAGGTGTTAAATAAAAAATGGCAGATTAAGACATTTTTCAGTGAAAAATTCGAGTTCCTGTATTACTTTTGCGCCCGAAATTCAAACTGAATACATCTTTCTATGTCAACTCAAAATGGTAAAGTAGTTCAAATTATTGGCCCGGTGGTAGATATCTCTTTCCCTGCTGGTCAAAAGCTTCCTAACATCCTAGATGCCCTTGCTATCAAGCGTTCCGGCGCAGATGATCTAATCCTCGAGTGTCAAAAGCACGTGGGTGAAGATACAGTTCGTGCTATCGCAATGGATGCAACTGAAGGTCTTCAGAGAGGTGCTGAGGTTGTGGCTCTTGGCCGCACCATCACCATGCCAACTGGAGAACAAATCAAGGGTCGTTTGTTCAACGTAGTTGGAAAAGCGATTGATGGTATCGGAGAAGTGAGCAACGAAAATGGTAATTCCATTCACCGTGCCGCTCCTCGTTACGAAGATTTGTCTACCGCTACTGAAATCCTTTTAACAGGTATTAAGGTAATTGACTTGATTGAGCCATACTCAAAGGGTGGTAAAATTGGATTGTTCGGTGGTGCCGGAGTAGGTAAGACCGTATTGATCATGGAGTTGATCAACAACATCGCGAAAGCATACACAGGTCTTTCTGTATTTGCTGGTGTTGGTGAGCGTACTCGTGAAGGAAATGACTTATTGCGCGAGATGATCGAATCTGGCGTTATTAAATATGGCGATGCATTCGTGCACGAAATGGAACAAGGCGGATGGGACGTATCTAAAGTAGATATGAAAGCTCTTGCTGAAAGCCAAGCAACATTGGTGTTCGGACAAATGAATGAGCCTCCTGGAGCACGTGCGCGTGTGGCATTGAGCGGTCTTTCAGTTGCTGAATACTTCCGTGATGGAGATGCGGAGTCAGGTGGACGTGATATCCTTTTCTTCATTGACAACATCTTCCGTTTCACACAAGCGGGTTCTGAGGTATCGGCTCTTTTAGGTCGTATGCCATCAGCAGTAGGTTACCAGCCAACATTGGCTTCTGAAATGGGAGCTATGCAAGAGCGTATTACTTCAACGAAAAGAGGTTCTATTACTTCTGTTCAAGCGGTATACGTGCCTGCAGATGACTTGACTGACCCTGCGCCAGCAACTACATTCGCTCACTTAGATGCAACAACGGTATTAAGCCGTAAGATTGCCGAGTTAGGTATCTATCCTGCGGTAGATCCATTGGATTCTACTTCTCGTATCTTAACTCCAACTATTGTTGGTGACGAGCACTACACTTGCGCTCAACGTGTGAAAGGAATTCTACAACGCTACAAAGAATTACAAGATATCATTGCGATCTTGGGTATGGACGAATTATCTGAAGACGATAAATTGGCTGTATACCGCGCTCGTAAAGTGCAGCGTTTCTTGTCTCAGCCATTCCACGTGGCAGAGCAATTTACCGGTATCCCAGGGGTATTGGTTCCAATTGAAGAAACAATCAAAGGTTTCAACATGATCCTAGACGGAGAGTGTGACGAGTTTCCAGAAGCTGCCTTCAACTTGAAAGGTACAATCGAAGAAGCTATTGAAGCTGGTAAGAAAATGTTGGCTGAATCACAGAACTAAGAGCAATTATGCGCGTTGAAATAATTACCCCAGAAACCGTCCTCTTCCAAGGAGAAGCAGAATATGTTTTCCTTCCAGGAAGTTCAGGTGGATTGGGAATCTTGAACAATCACGCCCCCCTTATTTCGTCGTTGAAAAAAGGAAGCGTGCGAGTGAAAGATGCTCAAGGCAAAGAATTGACTTTTGATGTGCTTGGCGGTACCGTTGAGGTATTGAACAACCAAGTAATGGTTTTAGCTGAATAATACTTCCTCAACGGAAGAACAATCTATCGTTATGAATATTGAACAACTTAACACCGGCTCTCTTACAGGAGAGTTGAAGGTGACTCTTGACCCTATTGATTACAACGAGACTTACGAAACGGCCTTAAAGACCTACCGTAAGCGTGTTGATTTACCTGGGTTTCGCAAAGGTGCAGTTCCTGCCTCTTTAGTGAAACAACGTTTCGGAAAATCATTATTGGTCGACGAAATAAATAAAATGCTGCAAGATGCTATCGGAAATTATGTTTCTGAAAACAAACTTGAGTTATTAGGTAGTCCAATTCCAAAGGAAGGCGATGATGTTGGAGATTGGGACAACCCATCAACATTTACGTTCACTTACGAAATTGGATACGCTCCAACATTCGATTTGAATTTAGACAAATCAAAAACGTTTACGAAGCTTGAGGTAGATGTGAGCGAAGAGCTAATCTCTCGTCAAATGAAGGAATATGCTCGTCGTCACGGTCAATTGTCTAAGCCAGAAGTTACAGAGTCAGAAGACATGATCATGGCTGAAATTGCCGAGTTGAATGAAGACGGTTCTGTGAAAGAAGGCGGTGTTTCAAACAAGTCTTCAATTTTCTTAGAATACATCAAAGACGAAGCAACGAAAGCGTTGTTCGTAGGGAAGAATATTGGTGAGACAGCTGTGGTTGATCCATTCTTATTGAATGCCGACCACGAAGATCTTTCTCGCATGTTGGGTGTTACGCACCACGACCTTCACCACCTCGATTCGAAATTCCAAGTGATAATCTCTGAGATTATGCGCATGCAACCCGCAGAGTTGAATCAGGAATTGTTCGACAAGCTATTCGCTCCGGGCACTGTAACATCTGAAGATGAAATGAAAGCGCGCGTAACTGCTGACTTAGTTGCTATGTTCGAAAAAGATTCAGAGTGGATGTTCAAGCGTGACTTCGCGAAGGATATCGTTGATATGGTTTCTATTGAATTACCAGACGAGTTCTTGAAGCGTTTCATTCTAATGACCAACGAGAAGCCAATCGAAATGGCTCAGTTGGAAATGGAATACCCAGGCTATGCAAACGGATTGAAGTGGCAGTTGATTGAAAATAAAATCATCAAGGAAAACGAAATCAAAGTTACTGTCGATGATGCTATGGATTATGTGAAAGCTTCATTAGTAGATCGTTTCAAGTCATACGGCATGCCTGTAGACGAAGAGCGTCTAGATCAATTAGCGAAGCAAACTCTTGCGAAGCAAGAAGAAGCAAAGAATGTTTATGACATGTTGTATGAAGACGGAGTAATGAAAGTTGTTCAGGCGAATTGTTCTTTGAAAATTGAACGTTTGCCTTACGAAGATTTCAAACACCGTGCTCAGCACTAAATAGAAATTGTAGAAAAAGAAAAACCTCGGAAATTCCGAGGTTTTTTTATGTCTAAATTGTTAAATAATTAATTCGGAATCAAAGAAATCTTTTCAAGAATTTCTGAAATCTCACGCTTCGCAGAAGCAATCTTTTTCTCAATCTCTTTGCGCATACCTTCAGCACCTTTACCGGTGAAGATGCCCATGTTGTTTTCGTAAGATTTGATATCGCCTTTTAGCTTATCTACTTTATCGCGCAAAATCATTTTTTCTCTGCTCAACCCTTTATCACCGGTAGACTTAATAGTCTCAATGCGCGATTTGTAACGGGTCATATCTGCTTCTTTGCGATCAGCATTTAGTTTGCCATATTTATCATCGAATGCAGCCTTGTGACGCGCTTGCATTTTCGCATAGTGCTCACGCGGAACATGTCCGAGTGCCTGCCAGCGTTCATTGAATAAACGAAGCATGGACAAGTCTTCGTTGTTGTTCCCAGAAAGCGGAGTATTTTCAATTTCAGTAAGCAACGCTTCTTTTAATTTTAAATTCTCTTCTTGAAGCCCCGTTAACTCACCGAAGTGTTCTTTCTTTCTTTGGAAGAATAGATCACAAGAAGAGCGGAAACGCTGCCATAATTTTTGTTCCTCTTTCGGATCAGCACCACCAACCTGTTTCCACTTGTCTTGAAGTTTTTTAATTCCTTCAGTGGCCAATTTCCAGTCGCTGCTGTCTTGAAGAGTTTTAGCTTCGTTGATGATTGTCTCCTTAGCTTTTTTATTCTTTTCGTAAACCTCTTTACGAGATTCAAAATATGTTCCGCGCTTAGTGAAAAACAAATCACATAAACCACGGAACTCTTGCCAAATTTCTTCGTTCTCTTTTTTCTTTACCCAACCAATGGTTTTCCATTCTTCTTGAAGTTTCAAAACTTCTTCAGTCCATTTGTTCCAACTGTTGCCCTGAGAAAGATCCAATTCAAGAATCTCTTTCATGCGCTGAATAAGAAGTGTTTTCTTCGATAAATTTTCGTTGCTGCTCGCGCTTAGTGCATCGTAATGAGCCTGCACGCGTTCTTGCTCAACACGCAATACACCAAAGAAATCATCGCCCATTTGCTGGAAGGTTTCTTTGGGAGAAGGACCAATGAGCATCCACTCACGCTGAAGTCTTCGAACTTCAACTTCCAATTCATTGATAGATTCAATAGCCGAAAGTCCTTTCGCTAATTCCATCAACTCTTCCTTCAACTTGTGATTTACTTTTAAATCGTTCGCCTGAAGTTCTTTGTAGATATTGATATGATAGAAAAAGTCTTGATTCGATTTGTGCCAACGATCAATTAACGCAGGATATTTATCTCCAGGAACATCACCTGTATTGTCCCAATATTCTTTTATTTCTTTTTGAAGAGAAAAAGCTTTTCCAATATTTTCTTCGTTCTTAGTAAGTCGCTCCATGCGATCACACAAGTCAGATTTTATTTCGAAATTACGCGAACGTTCTTGTGCAAGTGCTTTGCCAGCTACTTGAATTTTGTCTTCGTATTCTTTCAGTAATTCTTGAAGCGTCCCTTCCAATTCATGAGGCGCGTATACAAAATCTACTTCTGCACCTTCTGCATTTTCAGATTTGAAATGCTCCCATTGCAATTGGCGCTCTTTTACGCTTTCAGCTTTCCAGTTACTGCGAATGTTTTTTACTTGATCACGCACCAACATAATATCTTCGGCTTGAAGTAAGTCGCGCAACTGGCCTATTAATTCCTCTTTCATTTTTCTATCTTCGATTCTCTCACAAATTTAACAAAGAAATTTCATAATTCCTTTGAACATTTCACACCAAATAAAGTATTCTTTCTAATTTCGAAAAATGCAAAACGAAGCGCCAATAGATCTAGCGAAATGCCGATTGAAAATTCAACGGTATTGCGACAAGGCGGAACGCGCGCCCTTCGATGTAGAAAAGAAATTAATTCAATACGGAGTGTGGTCACAAGACCGACAAGAACTCATGTCGGAATTAATTACATTGAATTTATTAAGCGAATCGCGCTTTGCTTCAGCGTTTGCTCACGATCATTTCGAATTTCGAAAATGGAGCAAGCGCAAAATTGAGTTGCATCTAAAAGCAAAACGAGTTTCTCCCCGAAACATTCAAGATGCGATTCGAAATCTTCCGAGTGAGGCAGACTCGCTTCAGATACGAGCGCTACTTCCTGCCCTTCAAAAGAAATATGAAAAGAAAGGAAGGTTGAAAAATCAATATGCCGCGAAAGCCCTCATTCGTAAAGGTTTTCAGACAGAGGAAGTCTTTAAGGTTCTTCGTGAAATGAGTGAAGATATTGACACGTTTTTAGATTAATTGACGTACTTTTGCGCTATAAAATTTCATTCCAGATGGCGATAACAATTGACGCGATCAACGAACTGAAAGAGCGCACGAGAGCGCTCGGGAGGTATCTTTGACGTGGAGGTAAAACTCCTCCAAATTCGTGAAGACGAAAAACTAACACAAGACCCCGACTTTTGGAACGATCCGAAAAAGGCCGAGGCAACCATGAAGCAAATTCGCAATAAAAAATTGTGGACAGATGCTTATCAGAAATGTCAATCTTCGGTTGACGACGCTCAAGTGCTTTATGAATTTTTCAAAGAAGGCGAAGTAGACGAGTCTGAGCTCGACGAGCAATACAAACTTGCGTCTGCAGAACTCGAAGAGCTTGAGTTTAAAAACATGCTTTCTGCTGAAGAAGACAATCTAAGCGCTGTTCTTCAAATTACTGCGGGGGCAGGTGGTACAGAGAGTTGCGACTGGGCAAGTATGCTCATGCGTATGTACATCATGTGGGGCGAAAAGAGCGGACATAAAGTTAAAGAACTCGACCTTCAAGAAGGAGATGTTGCAGGAGTAAAACAATGCACGCTCGAATTCGAAGGCCCTTTTGCATTTGGTATGTTGAAGGGTGAAAACGGCGTGCATCGCTTAGTGCGTATTTCTCCGTTCGACTCGAACGCAAAACGACACACTTCTTTCGTGAGTGTTTATGTTTATCCGCTTGTAGACGACACCATTGACATTCACATTAACCCAGCAGATATTTCTTGGGACACCTTCCGTTCAGGAGGTGCAGGTGGACAAAACGTGAACAAGGTTGAAACCGGGGTTCGATTGAAACACAAACCTTCAGGTATCATCATCGATAATACCGAGACGCGTTCACAACTTCAAAACAAAGAAAAGGCATTGCAATTATTGAAGTCTCAATTGTTCGAAGCGGAACTCGCAAGACGTCACGCTGCGCGCGATGAGATTGAAGCAGGGAAAAAGAAAATCGAATGGGGATCTCAAATTCGAAACTACGTTATGCAACCATACAAATTGGTGAAAGACGTTCGAACCGGAGAAGAAACCAGCGATGTGGAAAAAGTAATGAATGGTGAAATAGATAATTTCTTGAAGGCCTTCTTAATGGGACAAGGGAAAGGAGTTCAGCATTCCGACAACGACGATTTATAATTTAATAGCGAATATCATTATGGAAAATTTTCGTATTGAAAAAGACACAATGGGTGAAGTAAAAGTACCCGCTCATGTGTATTGGGGAGCACAAACGGAACGCTCTAGAAATAATTTTAAAATTGGACCAGAGGCAAGTATGCCGAAGGAAATTGTAAAAGCTTTCGGAACATTGAAGAAAGCCGCAGCACACGCCAACTGTCAGTTAGGAGTGTTACCTGTCGACAAGCGCGATGCAATTTCTTCTGTGTGCGACGAGATTGTTCGCGGAGAATTGTACGATCAATTTCCATTGGTTATTTGGCAAACCGGTTCAGGCACACAAAGCAACATGAACGTGAACGAAGTGGTTGCAAACCGCGCACACGTTTTGGCAGGCGGACAATTGGGCGAAGGACAAATGTTATTGAATCCAAACGACGACGTCAATAAATCACAATCTTCAAACGATACGTATCCAACTGCTATGCACATGGCGGCATACGAAGCGGTTGTGCGAGTTACCATTCCAGGTGTTACCCAACTGCGCGACACGCTTGCTGCGAAATCGAAAGAATTCATGAATGTGGTGAAGATTGGACGTACCCATTTAATGGATGCAACTCCGGTTACACTAGGGCAAGAATTAAGCGGTTATGTTGCGCAACTCAATCACGGTCTTCGTGCGTTAAACAATACACTTTCTCACCTAGGTGAATTAGCTCTTGGCGGAACTGCAGTAGGAACAGGTATTAATACACCTGAAGGATATTCAGAATTGGTAGCTGAAAAAATAGCTGAGTTCAGCGGGCTTCCATTTATTACAGCCCCGAATAAATTTGAAGCATTAGCTGCACACGATGGTATTGTTGAAACGCACGGTGCATTGAAGCAATTGGCAGTTTCTTTAAATAAAATTGCAAACGACATTCGCATGATGGCGAGCGGTCCTCGCAGCGGAATTGGAGAAATTCACATTCCTGAAAACGAGCCCGGTTCTTCGATCATGCCAGGTAAAGTAAACCCAACGCAATGCGAAGCATTAACCATGGTTTGCGCGCAAGTCATGGGTAACGACGTAGCAATCACTGTTGGTGGCACACAAGGACATTACGAATTGAATGTCTTCAAGCCGATGATGGCATACAACTTCTTACAAAGTGCAATTTTATTAGGAGACGCTTGCGTTTCTTTTGATGTGAATTGTGCAGTTGGAATTGAACCGAACTACTCACGCATTGAAGAATTGGTTAACAATTCATTGATGTTGGTGACTTCCTTGAATACAAAAATAGGATACTACAAAGCAGCAGAGATTGCGAAGACGGCGCACAAGAATGGAACAACCCTTCGTGAAGAAGCCATTCGTTTAGGACACGTTACAGCAGAGGAGTATGACGAGATTGTAGTTCCTTCGAAAATGGTTGGAAAACTTCCAAAATAATTTGATACTTTTAGTACATGACTGATATTTCAAAAAACTACTGCGTAATTATGGCAGGTGGAATTGGTTCAAGATTTTGGCCAATGAGTCGCACTGCTTTTCCAAAGCAGTTTCACGATATTCTTGGAACAGGACGCACGCTCATTCAAATGACGTACGATCGTTTTCTACCCCTTGTTCCGAAAGAGAATATTTTGGTAGTAACGAATGAACGATACAAGGCGCTTGTGTTAGAGCAATTGCCAGATCTGAAACCAGAACAAGTGTTGTGTGAACCTTTCATGCGCAACACCGCTCCGTGTGTGGCTTATTCAGCCTTCTGGATTGCTGAACGCACGCCCGATGCAAACATTGTTGTGGCACCAAGCGATCACTTGATTACACGCGAAGCTTCTTTCATTGAAGACATTCAGATCAGCATGAATCAAGCGAATAAATCGGGTAACCTGGTAACGCTTGGAATTAAGCCTACACGTCCTGACACCGGTTACGGATACATTCAATGGGCAGATGCAAAAGAAGTGGATAACGACCGCGTGAAAAAAGTAAAAACCTTTACTGAAAAACCGAATTTGGAATTGGCGAAGGACTTCATTGAAAGCGGCGACTTCTATTGGAATTCCGGAATTTTTGTGTGGAATTTACCTTCGATTATGAAGGCCTTTCAAAGTCATCTTCCAGAAATGTATTCTCAGTTTGAAGAAGGAAAAGGAAAATACGGAACAGCTGAAGAAGCGGAATTCATAAACAACATGTACAGCAGTTGCGAAAACATTAGTATCGATTACGGTATAATGGAAAAAGCAAAAAACGTAAACGTTGTATTAAGCGATTTCGGATGGAGTGACCTTGGAACTTGGGGATCTCTTCATACACAATTGTCTTCAGATGAACACAACAACGGAGTAGTGGGAGAGAACGTAATGTTGTACAACTGTTCAGACAGCGTTGTGCATGTGGGAAGCGATAAGTTGGTTGTACTTCACGGATTGAATGGATACATTGTTGTAGATACTGGAGTTTCGTTGTTGGTCTGCAAAAAAGAAGACGAGCAAAAAATTAAGCAATTCGTAAACGACATTAAGATTAACAAAGGCGAGTCATGGGTATAATGAAGCATATCTTTTCCCTACTACTCGTATTGAGCGTTGCGCATTGTTTTGCCCAGCCCGATCCTGATCCAATGCCATCTCCGCCGCCGCCTCCAGGGCCATCGGTTGAAGAACCCTTGGTTTTTCCTGAAGTCATGCCTGCATACGAGGGCGGAGAAAATCAGATGTTTAAGGACCTTGCAAAATCTATGGTTTATCCTCAGGTCTGTTTAGAAAATGGTTTTGAAGGAAGGGTATTTGTTCAATTTGTGGTTGAAAAAAACGGTAAAATTTCGAACATCAAAATTCTACGTCAGCCCGAAGGTGATCTCGGAAAAGTATTGGGTAAGGAAGCCATTCGTGTGGTGAAAAACCTGAAAGATTTTACTCCAGGAACTTTAAACGGAGAACCGAAAAGAGTTGTTATGACCTTGCCTATTGTTTTTAAGTTGAGTTAATTTCTATGAGTAATAATTTAATCCTTTGCCCAAACGAAGAATGGGTGTTGAACGACTTAACAGCTGTTAGAACTGGTGAGGCGCACGTTTCACTTTCCGATGTGGCGAAGGATAAAATTCAAGCATGTAGAACTTTTCTAGACTCGTATTTAGAGACAAGTGAAAATCCGGTTTACGGAATCAATACGGGTTTCGGTTCGCTTTGCAACACCGAAATTTCAAAGGAAGATTTGAATCTTCTTCAAAACAATTTACTTCGTTCACACGCATGCGGAATGGGCGATCAAGTGCCTGAAGAAATTGTTCGATTAATGTTGGTCTTGAAAGCCAAAAGTCTTTCGCACGGACACAGCGGCGTTCAATTGGCAACCGTTGAGTTGTTGTTGGAACTCTATCATCGAAATATTTTGCCAATCGTTTTCACGCAAGGTTCTTTGGGCGCAAGCGGAGATCTTTCTCCGTTGTCTCACTTGTGTCTTCCACTCATTGGCGAAGGAAAAGTGATGTACAAAGGTTACGAGCGCAATGCCGCCGATGTATTGAAAGAAGAGGGCTTGAAGGCGATTGCACTTCAATCTAAAGAAGGTTTAGCGCTCATCAACGGAACGCAATTCATGTTGGCGTATTCAGTAGAGAATTTAATTCGCGCTGAACATTTGTTCGACAAAGCCATAACCATTGCAGCCATGTCTGTAGATGCGTTCGATGCAAGACCTGAACCGTTCATAGATTTAACCCATCGTGTTCGAAATCAAGAAGGACAGCAAATTGTAGCAATCTCCATGCAAGATGCATTGAAGGGAAGTGAAATTCAAGTTCAGAAAAAAGCACACGTTCAAGATCCGTATTCATTCCGATGCATTCCGCAAGTGTTGGGTGCTTCGCATGATGCGATCTCTTATGTGCTTTCCATTATAGAAAGAGAAATCAATGCGGTAACCGACAATCCAATTATTTTTCCGGAAGAAAATCAGATTATTTCTGGTGGAAATTTCCACGGACAGCCTCTTGCATTGGGCATGGATTTTTTAGCCATTGCGTTAGCTGAAGTTGCAAGCATTTCGGAAAGAAGAACATACAAACTTATTTCAGGTCAACGGGGTTTACCAGTCTTCTTAGTGAAAGACGCAGGACTGAACAGCGGCTTCATGATTCCACAATACGCCGCCGCGTCTATCGTAAGTCAGAACAAACAACTCTGCACGCCTTCAAGTGTAGACACCATAGACAGCAGCAACGGTCAAGAAGATCACGTGAGCATGGGTGCGAATGGCGCAACAAAGTGTTTTCAAGTCGTGAAAAATTTACAGTCAGTTCTAGCCATTGAGTGGTTGAACGCTGCTCAGGGATTGGATTTCAGGCGTCCACTTAAATCTTCGAAAGTAGTGGAAGGCATGCACGACCAATTAAGAGCGGTTGTTTCTCACTATGTTCAAGATCGCTTTCAACATGCCGACATGCAGAAGGCTTTCGAGTTGTTGGAACTGAATTAGTGTTTCACCAAAAACAGGCGATTCACACTGGTATTGCCTTGGGTTAACTGAAGGATATAACTTCCCGCACTCCATTCAGAAACATTTATTTGTTGCATTCTTTGCGGATTGCTCATGGTAAAAATGCGCTCTCCTGTTGAATTCAAAATATCTAAACGTTCGAAAGTTTGAGTCGTTGTAACATTAAGCGTTTCATTAGCGGGTTGCGGAAATAGTTCAAATTGGAAATCGTAATTTTCAACAGAGGTAATTGTTGTGAAATTTTCAGTTTGAATGGCGCAACCGTTCACATCTGTAATAATGCAATAACTAGTGGTGAGTTCAGGAATCGTTGTGTCTTCATTCGTGTCACCATGAAGCCAATTCCATTGGTAGGGTGGTGTTCCTCCATTGGTAGTCATTTGAACTTCACCAACACCTAGTCCGCCTTCAACAAAGAGTTCAACGGAATAGCTTAAAGTATCTGGTTGGTTCACCGTGACACTTTCTTGATATTGACATCCATTCGCATCGGTGATGATTGTTGAATAATCTCCAGCATACAAGTAGATTGCACTGCTTTCAAAATTCAAAGGGTCGTAATTCCAGTTGTAAGAATAAGGTGCTGTTCCGCCTTGTATATTGTGGAAGATCCATCCGCCTATATCGCCGTGACAAGCGACATCTTGCACATCTGGAGTATTTGTTATTGCAGCAGGTTCGAAAATGGTGTCAATAACGAGGAGCGAACATCCATTCGAATCATAAACGTCTGCGGTGTATATCCCCGCGCATATATTGGATAGATTATTACCTCCAACAGAACCATCACTCCAGTATATAACGTAAGGCCCCGTGCCTGAAATAAAGTTCAGATTTATACTGCCGTCGCAAAGTCCGAAGCAAGAAACATCAGTCGAAGTAGATTCGATGGTAAGCGGCGTGAATGTATTTAATACTGCGGGAAGGGTTGCTGAATTTCCTGCGAAATCTGTGACTACTGCAGAGTAGGAGCCTGGTCCACCTTGAATACTAGTTCCTGTTGATCCGTCTTGCCATACGATGTTATACGGAGGTTGTCCGCCTGAAATGGTCAACGTAATAGTTCCAATACCGTTGTTCGCACATGAAGGTTGAACAATATCGTTGCTCACTTGCACGGCGGGATATAAGGTTAATGAAGTATTTGCGGTCGCATCGCCCGCTGTTGAACCAGTGCCGTTTACAACGTTTCCACTTGCGAAAAATGTTATAGGCTCATTTAAATTTGCCGGAGCAGTCCAGTTGAATTGGAAAAGATTGTTCGATGTCACACCGTTGTGTTCGAGGTAAGTTCTGCCTGTGAAGGCGTTAACAACGGTAATTGTTTTTTGCTTAACGTTTGAAGCTAGGCTGCTGTAACCGCTGATAGGCGCGCTTTCCGCATCGGTTAAAGCAGTGAATTGGAATCCATAACCGAAAGGATTTCCCATGGCATTGTTCACGGTAACTTTTACGGTGTATGTATTTCCAGGGAAAAATTGAGTTGTTGGAACAGTCGCACCTTGCGCGAACATCTGAACGGTAACAGACGCACTGTAATTTCCTCCGTTGTGACATTGCCCACAAGTGGTTTCTCCCGGTGCACCCGTATTTCCTGAATTAGCTACTGTTGCTCTTCCGTTGCTATTCGAAGCGAAAATGAAATAACCTATTGCACAAACAAATAGAATTTGAATCCAACGTAAACGGTACATATGATTTTTTTTGTTAAGATAAGGAAAGTTGTAAAGAACAATTACTTCCCGCTTCCTTTTAACACAATCACAACCGTGTAAAAGAGAATCTTTATGTCCATGGCCAAGGACATGTTTTCGAGGTACAAGAGATCGTAACGCAAGCGTTGAACCATTTCCTCAACGTTTTCTGCGTAGCCATATTTCACCTGTCCCCACGATGTAATACCAGGACGAATACGATGAAGCTTTTGATAGTGCGGATTTATCTTCGAAATCTGATCAATATAGAATTGGCGCTCAGGTCGTGGTCCAACAAGTGCCATATCTCCGGCTAAAACATTCCAGAATTGAGGCAATTCATCGAAGCGTGTTTTCCGAAGAAATTTACCAAATTTGGTAATTCGAGAATCATGTGTTGAACTCAATTGCGGACCTAATTTTTCCGCGTCGGTGAACATACTTCTGAATTTAATTATCTGAAAAGGAATTCCATTTCTTCCAATTCTTTCTTGAAAAAAGAAGATTGTTCCTCGTGATGTAGATTTCACAAGTCCGGAAATAATAAGCAGCAGGGGCGATAAAACGAGGAGTGCAATAGCACTTAAAAAAATGTCAAGAATTCGTTTGATACTGAATTGCCAACTCGGCATTAAAAGCGTATTCAAGCGAATTAGAGGAACTCCGAAAATGCTCGTCATCTTCACATTTCCAGATAAAATATCGAAGGTGTCTGGAATAATGTTTATGCGAACATTGTAGTTTTCCAAAAGAGCTAAAATATTTTCTAATTCTTTGTGGTCGCCACTTTCAACAGAGAGAATCACTTCTTCAATTTGATGCTCTTCAATAATGGTCGGTAAACTTGGGTATTTCCCGAAAAGGGGCAGACTCGCAGAGAGTTGCTCATCGGCTCCGTTTATCTTTAGGTAACCTTTAAATAAAAAACCTGGTGATTTTTTTAAATGGGTTATCTCGTCTACAAGCTGCAACGCACGCGCGTTTCCGCCAACGATTAGGGTTGGGAATCCCCATTTGCGAGACTGGATTTTTTTAACGGTTCTTGAAGTAATAGAAATTCTCAGTATCAAGGTTAGACCTAAATGAACCAACAAAAGAAATCCAAATGTGGTGTAGTAATAATTGTAGTTGGGAAGCTCGTCGTCTAACAAAAACAAAAAGAAGATAACAGTGTTGCCAATTATTGAGGTGGCTAAAATTTGGCCAATTTCGCGTAATCGGTGTCTTCGCAACACATCGGAATACATGCCCCACATGGCGTAAAAACAAATCCACCCGAGGGGAATGAATATTAGCGCAGCGAAAAAATTGGTGTCGGTATGAAATCCTAAATCATAACCGTATTTGATTGCTTCGAATTTTTTTCGGAGAACATAAAGACTCGTCCACGCGGAAGCTGCAGCGATCCAATCTGCAGCAACATATGAAAATATGATTCCTTTATTCTTCAAATTCTATTCACCCTTCACTACCAAGTCACCCACTTCAAATTGTCTAGAAAAATGTTTACCGGAGTAGTAGCGTTTGAAGGAATGGCTTCAATATATAATTCATGAAATTGAGCTGTTGGATTTTGCTGAAGCACGTATCCAAAGTCAATGTATATCTTTTTCCAAACGGGCGAAAGCCCATCACCACTTGCTGTCGGATTAATGATAAGTGCAACGTTCTTAGACGCAATTCCACCTGTAGTCGTTATAAAACCAACCGAGAAAATGTTATTGCTACTGTAGTTCAATTCAAGAAAGACATTGTCACCGCTTGTGTAATTGAGGTTTTCGTCGTCTTTGTAATACAAGTGACTCAGTCCCGCGTCTATGTGTCCCCAGCCGCTTCTGTTTCCTTCAAAGACTTGAGTGGCTTGGTTGGTCACTGAGAAGTTGCCGTTGTTCGTTCCTGTTTGAACTAAAAAGTTTCCTCCTTCAAATCCTTTTTCTGAGATAACCGCTTGGTTGTAATAGGAAAAATGAGGGATGAGTGTATCTACCTGGAAGGCAGAGATGGTGAGAGTTGTATCGAAGGGCGCGTAAAACGGATAACGAATTCGCGTGTTAGAGATACCGTTGTTTTTAATCCCTGCAAATATTCGAATATCTGTAGTTTCGAGGTCTAAAATTGGGATTTTTGCGGGCAAGTCATAAACACCCAAACTTTGATCCTTAGCGTAAACCCACACTTCGGTTATCGATTCGCTTGATGTACCTTGATTAAGATTTGCTTGAAAGGTAAATGACGGGATATACAAATACGCAGGCGCTTTTTCCTCTGGATTTATAATATCACATCCTTGAAGAACAAGAACGAATAGGGCTATAAAAAAAACAATTGGTTTCAATCGGCGTGTTTTGGGTTGCGAATATACATTCGCATCAAAAAGGTTAGACTGAGAAACGGAAGAAAAGTGAGATTATTGCCTAAGAGAAAAATCAACTTTAATCTTCGGAAGTGAATACGTTCTGTCTAATTTTTTCAGCAATCATTTCAGCCACCGCTAATGCTTTGTGTCCGTCTTCAAGTGATACTGTTGGTTCTGATTGACGCAAGACGGCTTCACCGAAACTCATTAACTCCTGTTTCAACGCATTGGTATCTGAAACTGAAAGACTTTTTTTAGTGATCTCATTTTCTTCGTTTTCACGAAGAAGTTCATAGCTATGGGCTGTCTTGTTTAAAAAATCTGAAACGTAACAAGCATCTTTTTGGTAGAAGCGCATTTTGCGCATGGAGTCTGTGCCTACACGACTGGCAGTAAGATTCGCAACACACCCATTATCTAACTCAATGCGGGCATTCGCAATGTCTATGTGTGGTGTAAGAACGGAAGCCCCATTGGCCGAAACTCTTCGAACATTTGCCTGAGTGACTGCAAGAACTAAATCAATGTCATGAATCATAACGTCAAGAATGACAGAGACGTCGTTGTTTCTTCCTTTGAATTGACTCAATCGATGCGCTTCAATGTACTTCGTGTTTTCAAGAAGTGATGAAACGGCTACAAACGCCGGGTTGAATCGCTCAATGTGTCCTACTTGAGCAATGACCTGGGCTTCTTTCGCGAGTTTAATGAGCCGGTTGCTTTCTTCTAATGTTGAAGTAATAGGCTTTTCAATGAATACGTGTTTCAGATTACGAATGGCATTTGAAGCACACTGGAAATGAGAAGGTGTGCTGGAAACAACGTCCACAACATCTACTTCGTGAATAAGCGCGTCTAGACTGTGACACGGCTCAATGCCAAAGCGCGCCGCTGCTTCTTTCGCCGCTTTTATATCCGGATCGAAAAAATGAATGGACTGAAACAATTCCGGTAATTCCGAAAGCACCTGCATGTGAATCTTCCCTAAGTAACCCGTCCCTAAAACTCCTATTTTCAACATAAATAATTCTCTTCTTATGCAAATGTGATTGAAATTGATGTCGACATCACTTCGTTGATTTTTACTTTTCAACACTGAAAAGCGGATGAAATAGTCCCTTACCTTGGCGGTATGATTGAGGATAATTACAGGCACAAAGGACTGAGGAGAAAATTAGTGGAGGAACTGCTCGAGAAGGGAATTACAGATACCCGAGTGATAGATGCCATGAATAAAGTGCCTAGGCATGCGTTTTTAACAAGTGCTTTTGTTGAATTGGCCTATGAGAACAAGGCCCTTCCAATAGGCGCGGAACAGACCATTTCTGCGCCGTATACTGTAGCTTTTCAAAGCCAACTTTTAGATGTAGAAAAGGGAATGAAGGTGTTGGAAATAGGAACCGGCTCTGGATATCAGACCTCTGTCCTTTGCGAAATGGGAGCGAAGGTTTATTCCATTGAAAGACAGAAATTGCTTTTCGACACCTCAAAAAAGTTATTGGCTGAAATGGGGTACAAATGCCACTTGGCCTACGGAGATGGCTACAAAGGAATCCCGGTATTTGCTCCGTACGATAGAATAATCATTACTTGCGCAATACCTGTTGTTCCTGAAGAACTGCTCATGCAAATGAAGCCAGGAGGGAAGCTCGTTATGCCTTTCGGCGAAGGAGATAAACAGGAAATGACACTTATTCAAGAAGACGCTGAAGGAAATTTTCAAAACACCTATTACGGAGAGTTTTCGTTTGTTCCCATGCTCGAAAAAAGAAGCAACACGAAATCGTGAGTCTTATTTAATTCGAAGTGAAAAAACTTTTTCGTCGAAAAGAAATCCTTCCAACGAATCACCTGAAACCACAGGGCCAACGCCTGCTGGAGTCCCCGTGAAAATTAAATCTCCAATCTTCAAAGTGAAAACCTCCGAGACGTTTTCAATAAGCTTGTCTATGGAATGAATCATGTGTGAGCTATCTCCTTCTTGAACAGTGACACCATTTTTCTTTAATGAAAAAAGTATGGGGGAAGGAAGAGAATCTGTTTCGAAGAATTTTTCACTTACGAAAGCTGAACCATCGAACGCTTTTGCGCGTTCCCAAGGAAGACCTTTTTTCTTCAACTCATCTTGAACATCTCTTGCGGTGAAATCAATTCCTAAGGTAACTTCATTGTAATAACGCGGCGCGAACGATTGTTGAATGTGTTTACCTAACCTATTGATTCGAAAAACCAATTCCAATTCATAATGAACATCACTGGTGAATGCCGGAATGACAAACGGATTTCCTCTTTGAATAATCGCAGAGTCGGGCTTGCAGAAGACCACGGGATTTTCAGGAACTGCGTTTCCTAATTCAGCTGCGTGGGCAGCATAGTTTCTTCCGATGCAAATTATTTTCATTATGGGCGCGCAATAAATTCAACAACAACTTTTCGGTCTCCAGGATTCTTGCCAATGGATCCTACGTCTCCAACAAACTTAGCAACACATCGGTTAGAGTCAATACCTGAATCCACTAGAAAGGTTCGAACGGCTTTGGCTCGTTTTTCAGATTCTTTCCAGTTTTTTTCGCTACTGCCATTGCGGTCGGCATAGCCAGTTATAAGAACTCCCGTTTTCCCATTTCGCGCAAGCTTATCAACGATATCGTTCAATTGTTGCTGCGCCGAAGTGCTTAGATCGGCTCCCGATTTTTCAAAATAAATAACAACAGGTTGAAAGGGCACGGGCGCTGCTGTGAATTTCGGTAAACTCGATTTATCACTACCGTTGAGCCATTGCCTGGCGGCTCCATCAGAGGAGTAGGGTACAATGGGCAGCAATGTATCTTGAGGCGCGGAGTCTTGTCCAAGCATAGAAAAGCTTGAAACAATAAAAACGAAAAAAATCCACGCGCGCATATCCCGTAAAATTAGCACACACAGTGGAACTGAACCCATTGATTTTATTCACCATTCATTCACAATGGACGGCAGTTAGTCTTTATTCATGACGCCGTTTTGGGCTCGAATGCTTTCTTTATGAATAGCTTCGAGATAGGCGGAAAGAAAAGTCTCGGTGAGTTGTGCCGATTTACCCCATGCTTCGCGGCTTTCAAGAATTTCCTTCCAACGTTCCAATTGGAAAATGATAATACCCTCTTCTTTTTTCAAAGCGCCCATCTCTCTCGCAACGTTCATCCTCTTTCCCAACAAATCAATAATATCCGCGTCCAAGGCATCTACTCGATCCCTGAGTATTTGAAGTTTTTCAGCAGAATTGGAAGTAAGTGAGGTAGTTCTGTAATGAAGAGCAGCAGCCATCTCTGAAACTTGCCCTGGGGTAATTTGTTGCGCGGCATCGCTTAAGGCACTGTCAGGATTCGGATGACTTTCGATCATAATCCCATTCATGCCCAAATCAATGGCGCGTTGGCTAACATCCTTCAGCAATGTCCTGTTTCCACAGATGTGGCTGGGGTCGCAGAGAAGAGGGATATCGGGAAATTGTGTTTTGAATTCAATTGGAATTTCCCAAAGCGGTTTGTTTCGGTAAGGAAGTTTGTTGGCTACAGAAAATCCGCGGTGAATGGCGCTTAAATCGGTAAGCCCTACTTTTTGAAAACGTTCAAAGGCACCAATCCACAACGAAAGGTCTGGATTAATTGGGTTCTTAATGAAGATGGGAATGTTCACCCCGCGAAGCGCTTCTGCAATTTCTTGAACGGAGAACGGATTCGTAGTTGTCCGAGCGCCAATCCAAAGTGCATCGAAATTGTGCTCCAGGCACAATTCAACATGTTGCGAAGTGGCCACCTCTGTGATGATTTTAACCCCCGTTTGCTCCTTGGCTTTTTTCATCCAAGGAAGCGCTGCTACTCCCATACCTTCAAATGAATTTGGACTGGTGCGCGGCTTCCACAACCCAGCTCGGTAATAAGATAACGGTATTTTCAAACTTAAATCGCGAGCGGTTTGTATAACCTGTTCTTCAGACTCCGCGCTGCACGGCCCCGCTATCCATGTGAAATTGCTTTTTATCTTTTCCATTTCGTCCATCAATCGTTTTGCGAAAGTACCTTATTCCCTTAGACACAAGTGTTTTTTAAAGACATAAAAAAAAGGGGAAAACTCCCCTTTGTGCCCTGGACTGGACTCGAACCAGCATACCTTACGGAACCACCCCCTCAAGATGGCGTGTCTACCAATTTCACCACCAGGGCAATTGAGAATGAAAAAAGGCAGTTTCCTGCCTTTTTTATTTTTGGTGATCCCGCTGGGATTCGAACCCAGGGCCCATACATTAAAAGTGTATTGCTCTACCAGCTGAGCTACGAGATCATCTTGCTCTTAAAAGCGGGTGCAAATATACACATATTTTTGAATTTTCTATTTTTTTGAAATCATTTTAATAAACGGACAACTATTTTCTTCATGAAATAGTCAAGACATTACCTATTTTTGTTTCTATATGAATTTTCCAATTATGAAAAGATTATTTGTGGTTCTATTATTCTCGAACCTAGCGCTTTTTGCGAATGCGCAAGTATCCGCCTCTCCTAAAGTGAAGGCGGCTATGGCAAGTTCTGTTTTGAAGTCTTTTTCTGAAGACCAAGTGGCAGAGCTAAATTTTAAGGCAGATCACCTCGTGAGCGTTGAGCTTTCGAAGGGTAATTCAAAAAGTAATTTCAGCTTAACGGATCTTGAAAACGGAAAAGAAGTGAGTCTTTCGGATAACGAATTGACAAATTTCAATGCGTTACTGTTTGCAATTCCGCAAGACGAGGTAGTTTGTAATAATTTCACAATACAGTCTAAGGAAGGAAAATCCTACACCTTAGTCGTTCTTTCAAAACAGCAGTACAATCAGCAGTTGAAACAGTATTTGCGTGACATTAAAATGAAGAAATAATCTGAAATGATGAAGAAAATAATACTCCCACTTTTAGTCGCGTTTAGTTTTGTTGGCTTTTCTGCAAAGGCTCAAACCGATGTAATTAATATTAGTGATGCACCAACCTATACGGGTTGCGATTTTATTATGCGTGATGATGCGGGTGGACTGCAGCCGTATTCGGCCAGTGCTTTTAACGTAGTCACAATTTGCTCCACGGCTGGTAACCAGTTGAATTTATATTTTTTGACGTTCACATTGAGCCCAGGTGACTTATTCACTATTTATGATGGACCTTCTGCAGCTGACCCTGTAATTGGAACATATACTGCCACAGATTTGCAGTTCCAAATGATTTCCAGTACCAACCCATCGGGTTGTTTAACCTTGTTTTTCCTTGCGAATGGTGATAATTTAACGGGTGACTTTATAATGCAAGGTTCTTGCGGCGTTCCTTGTTCTTATCCACTTGCTACAATTACGGCTTCTGAACCATCACCTTTTTTAGGTTGTCCAAGCGAGCAAATTACGTTCGACGGTTCAACGTCATTTCTTCCAAATGGATCTACGTTATTCGCGCACAATTGGGATTTCGGCGATGGAACTTCTGACAACGTGAGTTGGCCAACTGTTACACACACATACACTCAACCGGGTGTTTATCATGTGGTATTAACCATAACCGTGTTGAGTGCAGACGGTAGCCAACAATGTTCAAATCAGAACATAGGCGAATATTTTGTCTACGTATCTACACCAATTCAATGGAATGCTACCGTGTCTGATTACGAGGTGTGTGTAGGGGTTCCCGTGAATATGGGCTCCACAGAATGGGTAGCAGCTCCGGATCTAGCTATTCAAAATTCACCAGCCAATGCAAGTTTCCCCACATATGTTGTGCCTCAGGGAAATGATTTTGGTGGCGGTGTCTATATCCCAGATAACCAGGGATGCTTCCAGGCAGATTTAACCTTTACTCAGTTTGGAAACGCAACGGTTAGCAGTATTTCCGACATAGCAGGAATTACGGCAAACATTGAGCATTCCTTTGCAAGCGATATTGTGATCAATATTATTTGTCCGCAAGGAAACACCTTGCAATTGTTCAACGGAACGAATGGTGGTGGCGTATTTTTAGGAGAGCCGATTGACGTAGAAGACCCAAACCAACCTGGAGTTGGATACGATTACACCTGGGCTTCAACAGCACCGGTTACTTTTAACACAGCTATCTCAGGAATCGGATTAGGGTCTTCCTTGCCGGCAGGATCATATAATGCCGATGGAATTTGGGATGCACTATTGGGATGTTCATTGAATGGTACTTGGCAGTTCCAAATTTGTGACCAAGTAGGAGCCGATGATGGTTTTATTTTCGGATGGTCCATTCAATTCGCACCGCAGTTTTACCCTGACAGTATTTCATTTACTCCGGAAGCTCTTCCAGGTGAACACGATAGTTTCTGGTCTCCAGCGACTAACCTAACTTTTCAAGACACAAACATGAACAATGTTGTTTTCTTATCGAATACGCAAGGTGTATTTCCTATGGTTTATCAAGTAACAAGTGACTTCGGTTGCACATATGACACAACTTTCAATATTACGGTTTACGGACCCCCAACCATCAGTTTTGCAGACAGTATTCACTTCTGCGGATTGCCAGTTAATTTGAATCCAACTTACGGAAACGCATTGCCAAATACGACCTACGCTTATCAATGGAGTCCAGCGGCGAACGTAACTGTTCCAAACATTGCTTTCCCGCAAGCAACAGGACTTCAGAACGCAGCTTGGATTTCGGTGACGTCATGGCCAACCTATGATAACACTTGTACAGGAACAGATTCAGTACGCGTTTGGATTCCAGCAACACCACCAACAGCTCCGTTTACAACCGACTCCGTTTGTTTAGGCGAACAGATCTTTTTGACATCGCCGTTTATAAATCCAACCTACACATACCAATGGTTCTTGTCCGACACGATAGTTCCAAACGCATCGTCTGAGATTTATAGCCCATGGGCAGGTGTGCCTAACGAGCAGTTTATTTATTCTATTGAAATTACTGAGCCGGTATGTGGATTCACTTCTTCAACGGAATTTGGAGTTACCTCACTTCCTTGTGATGTGTTCTTGCCGAATATTGTATTGTTGAACGGAACAACGGATAATCAAACTTTGAACTTTGGAGAAGCCTTGTTCTATTACGCTAACGCGAGTGTCGAAGTGTTTAACAGATGGGGCGATTTGGTTTATGAGAGTACCGATTACAAAAACGACTGGTCTCCGAACGACTTGTCTGATGGCGTTTTTTATTATGTGCTCAAGGTTACTAGCCCTACAGGTAAAGTGGAAGATTACCCAGGTTATTTCCACTTAATGAGAAATTAATCATTCAATATATTTGAAATAAGGGGCGATATTCGCCCCTTATTTGTTTTAGCCATGACCCTTCAAGAAAATTTAGCATATCTCGGAAATCTTGCCGAGCTCTTGAAAATAGAGCGCGATGAAGATTGGGCGCGCTTTCAAAAACAATTGAAAGAACAACCGGTTAATGCGCGAATAATGGAAGGACTTACTTGGTTTCCCTTGAAGATTGTTGAAGATGGATTTGGCTTCGGTTCGTATCCGTTTTTGGTGGTGGAAAAAACCAACGGTCCAGCTAAGCATTCGTTTCAATCCGGTCAGCCCGTTGAATTGTTTTCCAATCATGAAAATCATCAAGGAGAATCGCTGAAAGGAACTATCGCTTTCGTGGATCATCTGCGAATGAAAATTCAATTTAGAGTCGACGAATTACCTGATTGGACCGACGATGGAAAAATAGGATTGAATGTATCCTTCGATGAGAAGTCTTACAAGGAAATGTTTGCGGCGCTGAACAACGTCATTAACGCAAAGAATAATCGTTTAGCAGAAATTCGTGATGCGATTACTTCGGAAGAGAAACGACTTTCAGAAATTGAATATTCCGGTTCACACGGGAACTTGAATGATTCTCAGAATGAAGCCGCGCGAGGTGTCGTGAATGATTTGGTTGTGAGCGTTGTTCACGGTCCTCCAGGCACTGGAAAAACAACCACGCTCATTCATGCCATGCAGGAGTTAGCAAGGTTGAAAAAGAAAGTCTTGTGCTGTGCTCCGAGCAATGCGGCAGTTGATCATTTGGTGGAAGGTTTAGGGGAGAAGGGAATTAGAGTTTTGCGTTTGGGGAATCCGGCGAAAGTGCATTCCAAAGCAAATGCATTTACGGTTGATGTGAAGTTGGTGGAAGACAAAGACTATTCTCGCGTGCGTGAATGGAAAAGAAGAGCGAAAGAATTGCGCTCGTTGGGAAGCAAATACAAACGTTCGTTTGGAAGAGAAGAAGCAGAGCAGCGCAAATTAATTTTCAAGGAAGCAAAAGAAATGATGCGCGAAGCGCGCGAGACGGAATTGTTTTTATTGGACAGACTCATTGATCAAGCCGATGTGATTTGTACTACGCTCGTAGGATCTGCGAATGATATGCTTCGCGATCGCGTGTTCGATGTGGTTGTGATCGACGAAGCAGGACAGGCGCTAGAACCAGCCTGTTGGATTCCGATTACGAAAGGAAATAAATTGGTTTTAGCAGGAGACCACTTGCAACTTCCTCCAACTATTTTTTCGAATGATGCAGCCCAGAAGGGCTTAGCAATTTCGCTCATGGAAAGAACTGCACGTATTGAAAAAGGCGTGCATTTTCTGAATGTGCAATACCGCATGAACGAAAAGATTGCGGCGTTCAGCAACAAGTATTTCTATGAAGGAAAACTCACGGCAGATAAATCCGTTGCGCGTCGTATGTTGGAAGGAGATTTGAATCCGATTCAATTCATTGATACTGCTGGAACGGGATACAATGAAGAAGCAGGAGCAGAGGGCCATTCGCGCATGAACAAAGGCGAAGCTGAATTGGCCATGAAAATGTATTCCATGTTGAAGGAACAAACGCTACAGTTTTTTTCATGTGCTTTAATTTCACCGTATCGTGCGCAGATTGAATTGTTGGAGCGTGTGTTCAAGGAAGAGGAGGTGACGATTAATACCGTGGATTCGTTTCAAGGACAGGAGGCAGATGTGGTTATTATTTCTTTGGTGCGAAGCAACGACGAGAATGAAATTGGATTCTTGAAAGACTACCGCAGGATGAATGTTGCGCTTACTCGCGCAAGGAAGAAGTTGATTGTGATTGGAGATAGCGCAACAATAGGCGGAGATTCATTTTATCAAGAAATGCTTCAGTTTTTTGAAGTCCAAGAGTCCTATGAAAGTGCTTGGATTTACATGGGCTAGTTTTCAAAAAATATCTTATTTTCACCTTATGAAAAAATCGAATTTCCTTTTTGCTGTTTTAATGATGATGGTCTTAGTGTCTTGCGATCGATGCAAGGACGATCCACATTCAATGGATGTTCCAACAGTTTACATAAAGATTGTCACTGACCCAACACAAGAGCGATTGAATAATTTGGGAGTTCCATCAACAGTGCCTGCGGGACACGCAGCGTTAAGTCCGTTGTTTCAAAAAATTTCTGCACATTATATTGAATTCGCTCCGAATATGTACACGGCTTTAGGCGCTGGAGAAGTTGTTTATCACGCCGATGAAACCACCGCAGGCGGAGCGAATGCGATTGATTTTGCTAAAGCTCGAATTGCTGCTCCGGGTGAAATATTCTTGGCTGTTCCCATTAGTTCATTTACTCCGGGTACCTATGAATACGTGCGCGCTTCGTTGTTGTATCAGAATTTCGATGTGAATTTATTGGCGAATGGATTCGATTTAACGGGACGCGTAGCGAGCTTTGTTGGTTTCAACACTTATATCTCCAACTACTTAATTAATACACAATCTGTAGCGGTGAATAACGATGTTTTGCAAGGATATTGGGGATTCGAGACGAGCGTTTTAGGAACGCCATATGTAACTTCAGGCCAAGCACCTCCGGGTGCAACCACAGTTCCGAATCCGATATTTGCAACCTCTCCCATTCCTCAAGGAAGTTGTGTAGTAACAGGAGGTTTTTCTTCTCCATTGGTTATTACAGGAAACGAGACAGAAGATATTTATGTAACGCTTTCCTTGTCTACCAACAAAAGCTTTGAATGGATAGACACCAATTCAGATGGAAAGTGGGAACCGGGCGCAGGTGAATCGGTTGTTGATATGGGATTACGCGGATTGATTCCGAGTTGGAATTAATTTGAATTCTGCTTCTTCCGAAACGGCAACAACACTAAGAAAAACATCAGCGCGCCCAAGCACTCGAGCGTAATTAAATAATACGGATAAGGACCGAAGAAATCCATGGCGCTGCCGCCGTCTGGCTTATGCATGAGGTATCCGTAATTGCTGCCAATGATTTTATTCACTGAAAACGCTAACGCGAAATAAACTTGAGAGGCAAGAACAACACGCAGCCACGATCCTTTTTCCGGATACAATTTCATTCCGAAAACCAAGAAAGATGTTGCTATAATTAACCCCGCATGACCAATGAAAAATGAGACATAAGGCACTTCCGGAAACACGCCCATGAAGTCTGGAGTGATGAGTCCATTCATCGTCCCTGTCATTACCCAACACCACGCAATTTCAGCCATGCCGCGACGCTTCAGTAATAAAGCCAATGCGGTTAAGATATTCGCGAGGTTGCAAAGCTCTAAGGGTAAATCGTGTTGAACTTCCCAAAGGCCTGTTTGATAACGATAGGTCTGATAAACGACCATATTCGTTAACAAGAGTACTCCGAAAAACCAACGCAGTATTTCTCGCGCTTGAGCGTTTTTTCTTCCAACCCAAATAAATAAAAGTGAGAGCACAAGGGTAGCCCCAATAATAAAAAAGTGTTCAGTGGTAAACAATTGGAATTTCATGATGATCGGTATTTTTCTGTTTCGCTTTCTAACATAGATCTGTAACTCATGTAGCGCGATTCTGCAATCTCTCCTTCACTCAATGCCTCTAACACAGCGCACTTCGGTTCGTTAATGTGCTTGCAATTGTTGAACTTGCATGCAGGTAATAATTCCAAAAACTCAGGGAAATAATTTCCCAACAATTCCTCTTCGAAATTCACTAAGCCAAATCCTTTGATACCCGGAGTGTCAATTAAAAACGAAGTGTCACTCAGAGGAAATATTTCAGCAAACGTTGTCGTGTGCTGTCCTTTCCCGCTCCAGTCGCTGATTTCACCAATGCGAATGTCTTCGTTGTTTGAAATTTTTCCAACCAAAGATGATTTTCCAACTCCGCTGTGCCCCGAAAATAAAAATGTTCCTGTTTCAATTAACTTCTTCAATTCATCCAAACCTTGACCCGTTTCAATACTCGTAAACAGTAACTCGTATCCAATGCCTTTGTATATCGAAGCCAAGTCAATGGCTTTCTCTTTTTCTTCTTCTGTGTAGATATCCCACTTGTGAAAAATCAAAGTAACGGGAATGCGATAGGCTTCTGCGGTGACTAAAAAACGGTCGATAAATCCAGGCGTGGTTTGAGGACGGTCAATGGTAATAAGTAAAAATGCACGCGTGATATTTGCTGCAATGATCTGCGCTTCTTTCGAAAGGTTGACCGATTTACGAATGATGTAATTGGCGCGGTCGTGAATGCGGTTAATACTTCCATTGC